>OGIT01000021.1_pt1 | contig 148188 bp, 139 predicted proteins | sample 1571881 | NCBI WGS metagenome assembly OGIT01 (sample SAMEA2582101, study PRJEB24529) | metagenome | biome: Human gut stool | place: China | collected 2011 | reverse complement strand
ATGGCGATAATAAGTCCTTCGGCAGACGTTAAAGACCTGACAGGCTTTTAGAACCAACATACCAAAGCCTACCAGCTGTTTAATGCTGTCCACCTTGGTATTCATGGTCATTGGTAATGCCTCTGCCTTTTCCTGAACCAACTTCGATAAGGCTTCAGCATGGACTTTGGATTTCTCAAGAGCATTCACTTGCCGCGTCCTTGGAGTTATTCTCCACGAGCTTATCAATGAACCGCCTGAGTTCCCGGGATAAACGATATCGACGATTCCATCGATTAATCGTTCTTTGGTTGACTCCCACTCGCTCTACGCTTCCAACCTGGATTTGTCGGGATTGTCTTTCAAAGACTTGATAATCCAAGCCACCGCAGGAGTTATTTGCCAACCCCGCGGATGGTGTACAGCAAAAGCTCTCTCCGGGCTCCCATAGCGTTCACAAGACAAAAGCCAGGATTAAAAAAGAGTATCAGGAATATTGTACTTGACCGCGAATTTCCGTCTTCCCGGCATCGTCGCAAAATACAAATTCATCAGACGCAATTTTTCTTCGTTGAAAAAATACTTTGACTTTTCTTCCGTCCGATCCGTATGGCCAAATTTGAACCGGAGCAGCCAGTCTGTAACGAGTTCATAGCTGATGTTCAGCTTCTGCGCGACCCTCACACCGCTATTGCCGGCACTAACAAAGCCAGAGCCTCCAGACGCTGTTCTTTTGATGGTTTTGCCATGGCACGTTCTCCTCAAAAGTGTCGCATTTCTGGGGGTCGGTTCAGTTGACAGACATCGCTTCCCGTTCGTCGAACTTTAATTTTCCTATAAGCTTCTCATCCCGATCGTCTGATACCAGAAACGTTTTGCCGAGTGCAACCCCCTTTCTCTCAACGAGTAAGTAACTGGACATTCATTCTTCAAGACATCCGCAGTGTTGAATGCACATACAAAAAGCCCCGAAACTCAAATGAGCTTCGGGGCTTTCTTACAACTGGCGGAAGGGGAGGGATTCGAACCCTCGATAGGGCCAGGCCCTATGCCGCCTTTCCAGGGCGGTACATTCAACCACTCTGCCACCCTTCCAGGATGGGTTCCACTAAGGCTTTTAAGCCCGTCCCGAATAAAGGTTTACGTCTTCAGGACAACCAGCGTTACCGGCTAGCGAGACTTGAAATTATACGGATGCATATCACATTGTCAAGGCATAGCCACAACATTTTTTTGATTGCTGACATAGGGACCTCCGTCACCGTCCCAAAGTCATCCTTATTCATCCTGTCATGCGTTCTTCTTTTCTTCTAAAATACTGTCCCCTACGACAAAAAGAGACGCCGAAAACGTCTCTATTCATAAACTCTGTTTCTCTAGAGGTACTTGTTTCATGGCACATGTTGTCTGTGATGGCTGCGTTAACTGCAAGCACACTGATTGCGTGGACGTCTGCCCTGTAGACGCTTTCCGCGAAGGTCCCAACTTCCTCGTGATCGATCCTGATGAATGCATCGACTGCGCGGTCTGCATTCCGGAGTGCCCGGAAGCGGCAATTTTCGCGGAAGAGGATGTTCCTGAAGATCAGCAGGAATATATCCAGATCAATGCAGAGCTTTCCAAGCAGTGGCCCTCCATCACCCGCAAGAAGCCCGCTCCTGATGACTGGGAGAAGTGGTCCGGCGTGCCGAATAAGCTTCAGTACCTGAAGAGGTAAGAGAACGGTGGCTGATAAGACTCAGAGCCTCGCAGACCGCATAAACGACGCGCTGCCGCAGACCTTCTGCCGGCAGTGCGGCTTTGCAGGCTGCCGTGAATACGCCGAAGCGGTTGCTGCCGGCCTTGCTCCCATTAACCGCTGCCCCCCAGGCGGCGATGAGGGCATTCATGCGCTTTCTCTTATCACGCATCAGCCCTATCAGCCTCTTGACCCTGAGTACGGACGCGAGCTTCCCTTTGCTGTTGCCCGGATCCGCGGTGACGAATGCATTGGCTGCGGCCGCTGCCGCAAGGTCTGCCCGGTAGACGCGATCACAGGTGGCCCCAAGCGTCTTCACGCTGTGATTGAGGATGCCTGCACTGGCTGTTCACTCTGTCAGGCCGCCTGCCCGATTGCCTGTATCAGCATGGTAGAAAATGGAGAAGATTGGACGCTTGAAAAAGCGTCTGACGCTTCAGACCGTCATCAGGCCCGCAAGTCCCGCCTCGAGAGAGAATCCCGGGAACAGGAAGCCCGTTACGCGGCTCTGGGTCAGGGTGATCTTGTCCGCAAGAAGGCGGCTATTGAAGCCATTCTCGCACTTGCCGCCAAAAATAGGTTTCATCCAAATTCGGGAGGTGCTTTCACGTGAATTCAGCCGATATCCGGGAAATTTTCAGGCGCCTCGCCGAACTTCGTCCTGATCCCAAAAGCGAACTGAACTATCGGACGCCTTTTGAGCTCCTCGTTGCCGTGGTGCTTTCCGCGCAGGCCACCGATAAGAGCGTAAATGAGGCCACCAAGGTTCTTTACGCTCACGCGAACACCCCCGAGGCGATTCTCGCGCTCGGTGAAGAGGGACTCATCCCTTATATCAACAGGATCGGTCTCTACCGGAACAAAGCGAAACACGTGATTGGCCTCTGCAGCGAGCTGATCAAGCGCTTCAACGGTGAAGTTCCCGAGGACTTTGATGCGCTCTGCTCCCTTCCTGGTGTCGGGCACAAGACAGCAAACGTTGTTCTTAACGTCGCGTTCGGGCACCCCACAGTTGCTGTAGATACCCATATCTTCCGCGTCGCAAACCGGACCGGCATCGCCCCGGGAAAAACACCGGATGAGGTATCAGAAGCTATCGTCCGCGTCTGCCCGAAGGAATATCTCCATAACGCGCACCACTGGCTGCTTCTTCACGGCCGCTACTGCTGCACCGCGAGAAATCCGAAATGCTGGGAATGCCCGATCCGGGATCTCTGCGAATTTGACGAAAAAACACCCGCGCCGGAGGAGAAACCCATTCCCCATATCCTTCCCAAAAAAGAAGGCAGGAAACCGCGCGCCGCTTCCGCTTCCCGGAAGAAAAAGTCATCCTGACGCTTTTCCTCCATCACTGCAGACCGGTTGCAGTTTCCGCTTTCTCTCAGCTCCGCTAACATAGGTAGATTACGTTTTGAAATTTCCTCTCGGAATTTCGACTCGGTTTATTAGCGGCTAAAGAAATAGAGACAGCATATATGGAAGGAACGAAGCACCTCACGCCCAGGTATTCCCAGATGGCCCTTGGCCTTGCGGACGACATCCTGGGACCGATTCTCGCTGACGGCTCAAAACCGGATTTTATTTCTTTCGGCGGCGGTCTTCCCTGCCCCGAAGGCTTCCCTGTTGAAGCTCTGCGGGAAGCCTCTGACTGGTGCCTGAAGACCTATCCGAGCCGGTCTCTGCAGTATTCGGGACCGGAAGGAGAACCGGAACTCCGTGAGCAGATCGCCGCTTACGAAACTTCCCGCGGAAATCCGACGTCGCCTGACGAGATTCTTGTCACGTCCGGCAGTCAACAGGCGCTTGATCTCTGCGGCCGGGTTTTCTGTGACCCGGGTTCAAAGATTCTGATTCAGCGTCCTTCCTATATCGGCGCCCTGGAGGCTTTCAACCTCTCTCAGCCGACTTACGTCGAAATGCCGTCTGATGCTGAAGGAGCGGCTCCTGCTGAAATCGGAGAAGAAGCGCGCGGTGTCCGGTTTGCCTATACGCTCGCCACTTACTGCAATCCGACCGGCCAGACAATGAGCGCTGAGCGCCGGAAGCAGCTGATTGAAAAAGCCGAGCAGTACGATTTCTGGATCGTTGAAGACGATCCGTATGGTGAACTCTGGTACGAAAAGAAGCCGCCGATCTCTATCCGGAATCTGGCGCCGCACCGTACGATCCGACTCTGCTCCTTCTCAAAGATCCTCGCCCCGGGGCTTCGCCTTGGCTACATCATCGCGCCGCGTGACGTGATTCAGATGTTCTCGAAAATCCAGAGCTACGCCGTGCTTTCCACTCCCTGCATCAATCAGCTCGTTGCAGCCCGGGTGCTCGCAAGCGGTCTTCTGAAAACGCATCTCCCTGAAGTCCGCGCGATCTACCGCGAGCATTCGTTCGACATGCAGCAGGCGCTTTCTGAATTCATGCCGAAAGACCCTGGCATCAGCTGGACCAGACCTGAGGGCGGCATGTTTATCTGGCTTACGCTTCCGAAGCCGATTGATACCTTTGCCATGCTTCCCAAAGCGCTCCGGATGAAGCTCCTCTATGTGCCGGGATTCGCGTTCTACCCGAATTCCCCTGAACAGAACCATATCCGCCTTTCCTTTGTGACTGTTCCGAAGGAAAAGACGATCGAAGGTGTTCAGCGTCTCGCAGCTCTCGTGTCAGACGAACTCCGCCGCCTCTGATCCCTCAAAGCAAAAAGGAACACCACGCCATGGCTCTGCCAAAAATTGAGATTCTGACGACAGGCGGCACGATTGCGGGAAAAGGAGAGAGTGAAACCGGTTCTTCCTACCACGCGGGGGAAGTCCCTGGAGACGAGCTCGTCCGCTCAGTCCCTGGGCTCAGCAAGGTTGCTGACATTACGGTGCGGGAAATCACTTCCATCCCTTCTCAGGACATGACAGAAGGCGTATGGCTTGCCCTTCTCTCCGCGATCCGTGAGGACGCGGAGAGGTTTGATGGGTTCGTCATCACGCACGGCACTGACACGATGGAAGAAACAGCTTTCTTCCTTAGCCTCACCGTGCCGGCAGGAAAATCCGTTGTGATCACGGGCGCCATGCTCCCCTCTACCGCTCTTTCTTCTGACGGTCCTAAAAACCTCTATAACGCGGTTTCTGCCGCCGCGTCTCCCAAATCGTCTCGCTATGGTGTCATAGCCGCAATGAACGGGGAACTCTTCGCTGCCCGGGGGCTCTTCAAATCAAAGACGGTGGCGCTCGACACCTTCAGTACCCGTTTCGGAGGTCCGATTGGCTGGACGCAGGGCGGTGTCACGCATTTCAGCGTGAGTCCCGCGCCTGAACGATCCCTTCCATCTTTCCGGGACCTCGGGGCAATCCGCGAGAGCTCGCTTCCCAAAATCGCCTGCATCGCGGTCTGGGCTGGTAGTGACGGCGTTGCCGCATCCGCCTATATGGATGCCGGCTATCAGGGGTTCGTCATTGAAGGGTTCGGTGACGGCAATATCCCCGGAGGTCTCCTCCCCACGCTGCGGCTCGCCGCGGAATCGGGACTTGCTGTCGTACGGTCCAGCCGCTGCGCTTATGGTCCCGTGCTGGAAGCAGGAGAAATTAACGACGCTGAAAACGGATTCGTCTGTGGCGGCGCGCTTTCTGCCGCTCAGTGCCGTATTCTTCTGCAGCTCGCTCTCCTTAAGAACCCGAGAGCCAAGCGGACAGACCTCCAGAAACTCTTTTTCCAGTTTTAACCGACGCGAGACTATTCTCCATGCCGATACCCAGTGAATTCACCCCCATTCTGCAGTCACTCCCTCTTATCTCATCCGAGTGGGATGAAGAGAACCGCACACTGGTTCTCACGACCAGCCTTCGCTATCCGGGCACCGAAGAGTCTTTGATGATCTTTGTGACTGAAGATGCTTCTATCGGCGGCTGGCAGGTGGATGACGGGGGATCTGCCGCGCTGCTCCTCTCTGACGCTGGCATCGCGCCGAACGCTCCCGGCATCACGGCGTATCTCAAGACCGCCTACGAAGAAAATGTTCTCATGATGGATGAGGGGAATAACTTCGGGATTCCGGTGTCGGACGCGGATGACCTCCTCGAGTCAGCCCTTGAAGTCGCGTCTGGCTCCCTGATGCTTTACGCCGTCGGCCGCTTTGGAGCCGTCTCTGAGTAATTGACCTCGCGATGTCTGAGTCTCTCAAACCCGCTTACCGGGGACGCTTCGCGCCTTCCCCCACGGGGCTCCTTCACGCGGGGAGCCTCCTCGCCGCACTCGCTTCCTGGCTTGATGCCCGGGTGCACGACGGCACCTGGCTGATCCGGATTGAGGATATCGATCCCCCGCGGGATATTCCAGGTGCCGGTGAGAAGATTATTGAGACACTCAGCCGTTTCGGTTTTGAGTCCGATGAACCAGTGCTTTGGCAGCATGACAGGCTTGACGCCTACCGGGACACTGCCGCCCGGCTGGTTTCTGAAGGAAAAGCGTTTGGCTGCGCCTGCTCGCGGCACGATATCGCGGAGTGGCATCGGATACATGGGGGCGATCCTTCGGTCTACCCCGGGATCTGCCGTAACGGCACTGGCGGCCGTAAGCCCCGCGCCATCCGCTTCCGGGTTGATTCGGAGCCAGTCTCCTTTACGGACCGGCGTCTTGGGACACTCTCCCAGAATCTTGAAAAAGAGCTTGGCGACTTCGTGATCTGGCGAGCTGACGGGCTCCCCGCCTATCAGCTCGCGGTCGTCATGGATGACGGTCTGCAGGGGGTGACAGATATTGTCCGGGGGGAAGACCTCTATGGAAACACACCGCGTCAGATCGCCCTTCAGAGAGCCCTGGGACTCCCGACACCGCGTTACCTTCACCTCCCGCTTGTGCTGAACGACCGGGGTGAGAAGCTCTCCAAACAGGGAGGGGCGACACCGGTGGATCCGGAGTCGCCCCTCATCGAACTTGAACGTGCCTGGCGGTCTCTGGGATTCGGAACGCTCGGAGCAGATTCTGTTCCCGCTTTCCTTCGCACCGCGCTTCCGCTCTGGCGCGAAGTCTGGGGAAACCGTTAGTCGTTCTTCCGGTTTTCTTCCGGAAGCCGCACTTCAACCGTCGTGCCCTTGCCAGGTTCGGAATCGATCACGAGTTCAGCCCCAATCTTCTTCGCGCGCTCTTCCATGATGGAAAGACCCACATGACGGGCTTTTCGCTCCTCAGCGAGCTTCCGGTCTATACCGACGCCGTTATCCCGCACGCTTGCCACAAAGTCGCGGTTATTCGTGATCCGGACTTCAACCTGGGAGGCTTTGGCGTGCTTCCGGATGTTGGAAAGCGCTTCCTGAATGATGAAGGTCACCTGGAGCTTCTGCTTCTCGGTGAGATTCGGGCCGTTCCCTGAGAACTGCACCTTGGCGCTGACGCCTGACTGCGCCTCAAAACGCCGGGTCACGGTGAGCAGCGCGGTCTTGAAGTCTTCCTTATGAATCTTCTCGCGGAAGTTGAGGAGCAGCTCGCGGACGTTTTCGTAGCTCTCCTGGACACCCGCCTTGATCTGCTTCACGGTCTCATCCACCATCTGCTTATCGTTCCCCGCGAGCGCTGACTCAAGGAGCTGCACCTGCATGTTGAGGAAGGAAAGCGTCTGGGCGATCGAGTCGTGCAGACCCTGCGCCATGAAGGTACGCTCCTGAACCACGGCAAACTGCCGCTCGCGTTCATTCAGCCGGTGATTGTCAATCGCAATGCCGAGATGCGTGCCGAAGGACTCGAGCTGCCGGAAGGCGGGCGACGCGATATCGCGGTTATCGCGGAAGAACACCTCAAATGTCCCGAGGCTTGTCTGGCCATTCCGGATATGGAACCCGTAAGACACCTGGAAGCCCTCTTTCACGAGTTCCTTCGCGGTGTCACGTGTTCCCTTCAGCAGATCAAACCGTGTGGGAAGCGGCTTCTGATACGCGCGGTAAATCGGCGCGTCCGTGTCGCTCTCGCGGGATGACAGTTCCAGGAACCGCCCGGAGAGTCCGGAAGAGGCCACAATGGAAAGCTTTCCGCTCTCATCCACCAGGCGCACCGCGCAGGCGTCGCTCCCGGTGTAGCTCCGGATCCGGTCGATAAAGCCTTCATTCATGTCTTCGATCGACACGGCCTGCGAGAGGAACGTCGTCATCTCGTAAAGCTGCGAGAGGTTCGTGTTCTTTTCCTGCACTGAGGCGGTCTTCTCCGCGACCTTCGCTTCCAGATTGTCGTAAAGATCCTCGAGCCTCGACGCCATCCGGTTGAAGCCCTCCCCGATGCGGCCGAATTCATCATTCGTTCCGACGTTCACCCGGGCGGAAAGATCTCCCGCGCGCACCTTATCAATCACCTCCCCGAGCTTATTCACCGGACGGATCACCCAGCGCTTGAGGAGGAAAAGAATCACGAAGAGGCTCCCAATAGCGAGCGCGATGATCAGCGTCTGCAGATACCGCATCTGCCAGAGATACCGGACGCGGTAATCCTCAATCCGATCCTTCAGGTGATTCAGAGCGCCGGTGTAGGAGTTAAAGATCTCGGTGTCAATCGTCGCACCGTTCTCCCGCTGCTGAAACAGCTGCGGACGCGCCTGAGTCTCCCAGACCTGGGTCGCCTTATTGATGGAGTCCTCGATATCCGGCGTATTCGGCACCTTGAAGGGTGACCAGAGATCGATATCGTGAAGCCCCTTGATCAGCGTGTTCGAAACCCGGATTTCCTCATCAAACATCTCCGGCGCGTAATTCGTGTTCGTGAAGACATTCGCGCGGTGGAAGTGGATCTTGATTTCGTTTACCTGGTTCAGCGCGGCGGCGGACGACTCCGCGTTCCAGCTGAGCAGCATCGTATAGGCCACAACACCGACCACAAAAGAGACCCACGCCGCCGTGAGTGCGAGAAGCCTCATCGAGAGGCTGTGAAACTTCTGAACCTGCATAGGAAATATTTCCGGATTTTTGCTGCCTGAACCGGGCAGATAACTGTAGAAAAAATCGCTGAATACTATACAAAAGAAAAGCCGCGCGGCGAATAATTATTTTTCCGCCGCACGGCTTCAAAGGGACTAGTCCCTCTCTCGTTCAGCTCAGAGGAGCCTTACATTCCCCTCTTCATCCTCAGGGGGCAGGTTTTCAACGGCAGGAGACGGATCCTTCCCCGCGGGCAGGGCCCGGAGCCCCGTTACCCGGATCAGGCGGGGCGAGACACCGCGTCCCTTTCTCGTCCGGTGCAGCGTGTATTCGGCAAGCTTCGCGCCGCTCACCGTCTCTTCACGCGGCTGCTTCGCGCGGCCCTCGCCGATCACTGCGACACCGGAGGCGGTAATCGGGATAGCCGCGACAATCTTCTCATCCGGCTCAAGCCCCATCAGGGAAACGCCGAGACCGCCGGAAGGCAGCATCCGCATTTCGGAGATCGGGAAGACAAGAAGTCTGCCGTGCTCGGAAAGCACCGCGATAAATTCGTCCTCCGTCTTGATCGGCACGGGTTCCAGTGCCCGCCCTTCGTCCACGCGGACAAAGGATTTGCCGCTCCGGACACGCGCCGGCATATCACCAAGCTTAGAAATAAAGCCGTATCCCTTCGTTCCGGCGAGGAACATCTTCTGATCGGCCGGACCGCAGAAGATACCGACAATCTCGGTTCCCGGCTCAAGATCGATAAAGCTCGTAAGCGGAAGCCCGTCGCCGCGCGACCCGGGAAGCGCCGACACGGCGATCGAGTAGGAGCGCCCGGAACTCGAAATCAGAATGAGCGTCTCCGTGCTCCGGCATTCGATCGAACGTCCAGGTCCGTCACCGATCTTGTAATTCATGAGCGAAATATCATGCCCATGCCCGGACCGGGTTCGGATAAAGCCCTTCTCGGAGAAGACAATCGTGACCGGCTCATCGAGCACCTGAGGCGCGGCCTGAAGCGGAGCCGCCTCTTCGACAAGCGTCCTGCGGTCATCCCCATAGGTCTTCGCGTCAGACTCGATTTCGCGCGCCACCGCGGTGGCAAGACGCCGGTCAGACGAGAGAAGCCGCGTCAGACTCTTCTCTTCATCCCGGCAGGACTCAAGCTCAGACTTGATCTGAGCCTCGGACAGCCGGGAGAGCTGCCGCAGCTTGATTTCCAGAATGTCCTCAGCCTGACGCTCGGAGAGGCTGAAGCGTCGCATCAGTTCGGGCTTCGGTTCATCGCTCTCTCGGATCACCGCGATCACTTCATCCACGTGAAGCAGCGCGATGGCGCGGCCTTCGAGAATATGGATCCGGTCCTGCACCTTCGCGAGGCGCGCTTCCGTTCTGCGGCGGACCGTCGCCACTCGGAACGCCACCCACTCGGAAAGAATCTCGAGAAGCGGCTTCTGGCGGGGTTTCCCGTCACTCCCGATCATCACGAGATTCATCGGCGCGTTGCTCTCGAGACTCGTCTGCGAGAAGAGCGATGCGATAAAGGCGTTCCGATCGACCTTTGATGTCTTCGGCTCAAAAACGAGCCGCACCGGCACGTTTTTATCGGACTCATCACGGACGTGCGAAAGGAGCGCGAGCATCGCACTCTTTGTCTGCTGCTGCTCCGGAGTCAGCGTCTTCTTCCCGGCCTTCGGGCGCGGGTTCGTGATCGTCTCGATTTCAGAAAGCACCTGAGCGGTCGAGGTCTGAGGCGGAAGCTCCGTCACAATGAGACGCCACTGGTTATGCGACATCTCCTCAAACTCATAGCGGGCGCGGACACGAAGCGTGCCGCGGCCGGTCCGGTACGTTTCCCGGATCACCGAGGGAGAGGAAATAATCTGACCGCCGCCCGGATAGTCAGGAGCGGGGAGCACCGCGAGCACGTCATCCAGCGTCGCGTCAGGCTTCTCAAGAAGCAGCTCGCAGGCCGCCGCCACTTCCCGGAGGTTATGCGGCGGAATCTCGGTTGCCATACCGACCGCGATGCCGCTCGCGCCATTCAGCAGCACAAACGGGAGACGCGCCGGGAGCACTGCCGGCTCCTTGAACGCCCCGTCGTAATTCGGGATGAAGTCCACCGTGCCGAGATCGATTTCGGAAAGCAGCAGTTCGGAAATCTTCGTGAGGCGGGCTTCCGTGTAGCGCATGGCAGCCGGACCGTCACCGTCACGGCTTCCGAAGTTTCCGTGACCGTCCACAAGCGGATACCGAAGGCTGAAAGGCTGCGCCATGCGGACCATGGCGTCGTACGCCGACTGATCACCGTGCGGATGGAATTTACCGAGCACATCGCCGACCACTCGGGCGGACTTTACATAATTCTTGTCAGCGGAAAGATGGAGCTCCTTCGCCATATCGAAGAGGATTCGGCGCTGCACAGGCTTCTGCCCGTCGCAGACATTCGGGAGCGCGCGGTCAGTCACCACCGAAATGGCGTAATCGAGATACGCGCGGCTCGCGAACCGGGCAAGCGTCAGCTTCCCCTCATCCTTTTCGTCTGTCTCGTCCTCGCCGAGGAACTGTCCCATCAGCTGCAGGGCAGACGTTTCCTCAGCGGTTTCGGGTTCATTCCCGGTATCCGTGTCAACTTCGTTCCCATCTTCGTCCACGGCTTCCATCTCTTCAGAATCCTGTTCCTCACCATCCGCAAACAGGGATTCTGTCGCGCCGTCTTCCGGATTCATGTCTTTCTTCGTCATTCAGTGCTGTTCCTTGTTTATCAGATGTCCGCGCGGGCCCGGTCACCATAGCGTTCAAGCCACGTTCTCCGGGCTCCCGATTCCTTATGCCCCATCAGCATGGTCATCACGCTTTCGGTCTGAGCCTTGTCGACTTCACCCCAGGAGATCGGAAGGAGGCAGCGGGTATCCGGGTTCAGGGCGGTTTCTCCGAGTTCCGCCGCGCTCATCTCACCCAGGCCCTTGAATCGAGCAATGGTGAGATCCTCAGGATTGATCTTTTCCTTCGCGAGCTTCTGCTGCGTCCGGGCGAGTTCCCGGTCATCCAGGCAGTAGATCCGCCGCATCGGGCGGCGTCCCCTCGCCGGCACATCCACACGGAAGAGCGGCGGCATGGCCACATATACGTGCCCTGCCTCAACAAGTCCCGGGAAATGCCGGAAGAAAAGCGTGAGAAGAAGCACCTGAATATGAGACCCATCGACGTCCGCGTCAGCAAGAATGCAGATCTTGCCGTAGCGGAGGTGTGAGAGATCCGCGTCAGACGCTTTCTTATGCGGGTTCACGCCAATCGCGGTCGCGATGTCATGAATCACCTGGCTTGAGAAGAGTCTCGTCGGTGACACTTCCCAGGTGTTCAGAATCTTTCCCCGAAGCGGAAGCACGGCCTGGAATTCCTTATCGCGGCCCACCTTCGCGGAGCCTCCGGCGGAGTCACCTTCCACGAGATAGAGTTCGTTCCTCGTGATATCCGAGCTCTCACAATCCGTGAGTTTCCCCGGGAGCACCGCGACGCTTGAGCCCTTCTTCCGGTCAATCTTCGGCGCAGACTGCTGACGCTTCTGCGCCTGGTGAATCACGAGCTCAGCGAGCTTCTTCCCCTCTTCCACGTGGTCATTCAGCCAGAACTCAAACTGCGGCGTCACAAAGGCGCTCACGAGTTTCAGCGCGTCGCGGCTCGTCAGCTTATCCTTCGTCTGTCCCTGGAACTGAGGATCCAGCATCTTGCAGGAAAGCACATAGGACGCGCGGGAAAAGACGTCTTCCGCGAGAAACTTCACTCCCTTCACCGCGAGCTGATGCGCGTCGATGAAGTTCTTCATCGCCTGAAAGAGACCGTCTTTCAACCCGTATTCATGCGTGCCGCCTGAAGGGGTTGGGATGAGGTTCACATAGGACTCACGGACAAGCGGGCCTTCCTCTGTCCACGCGACCACCCAGGAGGCACCTTCGCCTTCTGAAAAAGCCTCGGTATCAGGACCGGCAAACCCTTCCGCCTCAAACGCGGGCACCGCGGGCGGAAACGCCATTTCAGACGCCAGATATTCGCCGAGCCCCCCTTCGTAAAGCCAGCGCTGATCGGTTCCGGCAATCTCGTTATGGAAGATCACTTCGCATCCCGGCATCAGAACAGCTTTCGAGCGGAGCAGCCGCACGAGCTGTGACACCGGGATCGCGGGAGAATCAAAGTATTTCGGATCCGGCCAGGCGGTTACCCGGGTCCCGGTCTCGCTCTTACGCCTCGGGCTCTTCCTGGAGGCGAGCGGCTCATCAACAAACCCATCCTTAAAGGTAATCCGGCTTTCAAGCCCGTCACGCCAGACCACCACTTCCATACGGGTGGCAAGCGCGTTGGTCACCGAAACACCGACACCGTGGAGACCGCCTGAAAACGCGTACGCGCCGCCTGACGCCTTATCAAACTTGCCGCCCGCGTGGAGCGACGTAAAGACCAGTTGCACCACCGGCTGCTTCTCAGTCGGATGCATGCCGACTGGAATGCCGCGGCCGTTATCCTCAACCGTTACCGAATTATCCGGATGCAGCCACACCTCAATTTTTGACCCAAACCCGGCGAGCACTTCGTCACTCGAGTTATCGACCACTTCCTGAATAATATGAAGCGGGTCGCAGGTGAGGGTATACATCCCCGGTCTTTCTTTCACCGGTTCGAGCCCCTTCAGGACCCGGACGCTCGACTCTACGTAGCTGCCAGCTTGTTTGCGTGTTGCCATGTTTTCTCTGAAAGGGGAAGAACGGGATCCGGCCCATTCTTCAGGTGACAATAGGAAGCAGCCTGGGAACCCGGAACGGGTTCTCAGGCATCTGAGACGTTCAATATTACCGCAAGACCTTTGCCTGACGCCTTCGGAGTCAGAAAGCCTATCAGGCGGAGACGCCTGATAGCGCGGTCTCAGAGGTCCTTGATGAGGGAAAGGAACTCAAGCCGGGTCGCGGTGTTCTTGAGGAAATAACCCCGCATGACAGAGGTCGTCATCGCGCAGTCATGCTCTTTTACGCCGCGCCACGACATGCACTCATGCTTCGCTTTCACGATGACCGCGAGGCCATACGGCTTGATGAGTCGTTCGAGTTCGTCGGCGAGCTGCACCGTCGCCTCTTCCTGAATCTGCGGGCGGGAGAAGATCCAGTTCGCGAGACGCGAGAACTTGGAAATGCCGATCACGTGGTCTGACGGAATCACACCGATCCAGCACTGTCCCATGATCGGAACAAGGTGATGCGAGCAGGCGCTCCGGATCGCAATCGGTCCGACCGTGTAGATCTGGTTCAGCTGCTTCACGTTCGGGAACTCGGTGATCCGGGGGCGCTCCGTATAACGGCCGGAAAAGACTTCGCCGAGATACATCTTCGCCACGCGGTGAGCGGTCTCACGCGTGTTGTGATCGTTCTCTGTATCAATAAGGAGGGTTTCGAGCACGCCCTGGATTTTCTCCTCGAGCTCTGCCTCGAGCTGCGGCATTTCACCTTCGCGGATGTACTGCGCGATATTGTCGTTCGCGGCAAAGGGCGCGCCTGCCTCCCTGATGCGTTCACGAATCACGCTTGAAATCGGCTTTTCCTGATTGATGTCTTTTTCCATCCTTCTTACCTTTATTGATAGACGAGTCGCAGATACTGATTCAGTTCGAATCGGTTTTGGCGCTCAGCGGGAGCACCAATCTGAGAAGATTAGTGGATTTCGGAAATTCACATGCCGCCTGAGACAAAGGTATCAGCAGGCTCGGAATTTTCTTCTTGGTGTACTGCAAAAATGAAAAAATCCAGAACCTTATCATTCGGTTACTGGATTATTGGTAGTACCATCCGCTGAGATTCTGAGGTGTAAAAAATCAAGAACTTACGGATAAATACCAAAAATGTTCATACCTCTCTGCCGACAGAATGTCGGTTGAGACGTCTTAGACGTCTCTGTTCTTGCCAGTACCGTCATTCTCAGCCGGTCGGACATCTTACCTCAGCCACGAGCTGAAGTGAAGGCTGTCAAGCAAATGTCCTGGTTCTATCTCTTTCTTACAGTACGTTGAGACGTCATCACAGAGCAGCGTTTAAACCTTACGAAAACGCTTTAATTTTTACCCGGTTGGAATTGTTCGGATAAAAAAATGGTGCCCCCGCTGAGACTCGAACTCGGATCTAACCCTTAGGAGGGGCTCGTTCTATCCAGTTGAACTACGGGGACACCAGGGTTCCCGGACAGTATCCGGGAACAGGGGTGACATTGTAGCCAAAAAAAGGTTTTTCCGCGACACACCGGATTTAACCGCCTTCCATTTGCGGTAGGATGATTCCGAAGCACGCAGTTTTCTTCTTTTTTAAGGCTTCAGCGCAAAACATGCAGATCCCATTAGATAACCTCAAAAGCAGCCTCCGGGACCGTATCGATCTTCTGATCAAGATCGGGTTCGGTGTCGCTGTGGCAATCGGCTGCTACTTCGTGGTCGCTCCGTTTGCGACAGCGATTCTGATTTCCGCCATGCTCTGCGTCGTCACCTGGCCGTTCTTTATCCGGGTCGACACCATGCTCGGGCACCGGAGGACGCTGTCCGCTGTGCTCATGGTCGCGTTCCTTGCCGTGATTGTCCTGATCCCGCTCACGATTCTTGTCGTGTTCCTTGCGCAGCAGGTATCGACAACCATCATTCTGATCCGGGACTGGGTAGCAGCCGGAATGCCGCTTCCCGATTGGCTCTCCACGCTCCCCTGGGTTGGTGAATATCTCCACGCCCCGGTTGGGAAGATTCTCGAGTATCCGGAAGTCACCACCGCGCTGAAGCAGATCGCGACAACCGCCTCAAAAGGTATCCTCACCTCAACCGCGTCGATCGTGAATGTCATTATTCAGATCCTGCTGATCGCGGCTATCGCCTTTGTGTTCTACCGGAACGGCGAATCGCTCGCGAATAAGGTCCAGGGGATTCTCGATAAAGTAGGCGGCAATCTTTCGAACGCATTCAGCTCAATCCTTGTCAATACGACACGCTCTGTCGTATTCGGGATTTTCGGTACCGCTCTTGGTCAGGCGCTCCTCGCCTATATCGGCTTTTTTATCTGCGGCATTCCGAATAAGACCCTGCTCGCGTTCCTCGTCTTTATCCTTTCCATGGTTCCGATGGGACCGCCACTCGTCTGGGTGCCGGTGGCCATCGCGCTCTACCTGAAGGGAGAAATGGGGTACGCCATCTTCCTCGCTCTCTGGGGAACGTTCGCGGTGTCAAGCGTCGATAATTTCCTGAAGCCCATGCTGATTTCGCAGGGGACCCCGCTTCCGATGGCACTCGTGTTCCTCGGCGTGTTCGGCGGTCTTCTCTCTTTCGGGTTCCTTGGCATTCTGCTGGGACCGATCTTCCTCTCGCTCGGGTCCGCGCTCTTCACGGCCTGGCTCGCGCAGCCGGTGAGAACCGATACCGGCCGGTCATCGGCTCCTCCCCCGGAGACGCTTCCGGACGAGAGCGGAACACCGCCCGCGAAGGAATAGTTTCTCTCTAATGGAAAAGCCTGAAACCCACTCAAGGATTTCAGGCTTTCGTCATTCAGAAACAGGCTTTTCTGATCAGATGCACATATCGTGCTTCCGATAGTGCTTCAACTCATCAATCGACTCCTGGATATCCGAAATCGCCTGATGCTTTGTTGACTTCACAGAGGTCCACACATCCTCAGGCTTCCAGCGGCGGACGAGCTCCTTGATGGACGAGACGTCGATCGAGCGATAGTGGAAGAAGTTTTCGAGCCTCGGCATCCAGCGCGCCATGAAGCGGCGGTCCTGACCGATCGTGGAACCGCAGAGCGGGCTCTTTCCGGCGGGGACAAAGCGGGAGAAAGTTTCGATGCAGATATCGGACGCTTCCTCCTCATCAATCGTGCTCGCGAGCACGCGGTCAATCAGACCGGACTTCCCGTGCGTCTTCGTATTCCACTCATCCATCGCGTCGAGGATTGACTTGTCCTGATGGATCGCGATCACCGGTCCCTCGTGAATCACATTCAGCTGCGCGTCCGTGATGATGGCCCCGAGCTCAATAATCCGGTTCACCTCGGGCTGCAGGCCCGTCATTTCAAGGTCGATCCAGATGAGGTTCGTTTCAGAGAAGAGCGGATCCCGCTTCGTATCTGTCATTTGCATTCCTTTTTACCAAACACGCGGCGGCCGTCTTCCGGACCGCGGTCTGTCATTTTCGCACTTTGCGCGGATCGCCGCCGGAATTCTATTTGCGGCTCCGACGTTTCCGGGGTATGTTTGCAGAATCAATCACAAAGGATCCTACATGGCCCGACCCGCAAAACCCAAAAAATCCGCCGCTTCCGAGTCCCTGCTGACGGGACGCGTCACACGGAGCCACGGACGGCACCACTTCGTGCAGGGGCCTGACGGGGCACTCTACGAGGCCCACCGGCGGGGCCGGAAGGGGGACGTCGTGGTTGGAGACATGGTGCGCTACTCAGAGCCTTCTGGCGGCGTTGTGGCGATCGAGGAAGTGCTTCCCCGCACAAGCCTCCTCTTCCGGAGTGACGAATGGCGGACCAAGGAACTCGCGTCCAACATCGATCTTGTCGCGATTGTCTACGCGAGCCGCCCGACCTTCAACCCGTGGTTCATCTGGAAGGCGCTCCTCGCTGCGACGAAAGCCGGAATCACGCCGATCGTGATCCGGAATAAAACGGATCTTGAAGAGGGACAGGAAGAGGCGGACGCCGCTCTCCGGCAGCTTGAAGCGCTGGGATACGAAACTCTTTCCATTTCCGCGGGATCAAAGCCTGAAGAAGCAAAACCGATTCTTGAATCCCGTTTCGCTCATCACAGGACGCTTTTTGTCGGTCAGTCCGGCATGGGAAAGTCCACGATCCTCAATCTCCTCATTCCGGACGCCGGTGCCCGGACACGGGAATTCTCCGAAGCGCTCGACCTCGGGAAACAGACCACCACCGTCACCTGCTGGTACGACTATGGGGAAGACGGGGCCATTGTGGATTCCCCCGGGTTCCAGGAGTTCGGGCTTGAGCATCTCGATTTTGACGATGTGATTCTCGGGATGCCGGATATCCGGCAGTATGTCTCAGGCTGCCGCTACTTCAACTGCCGTCATCTGAATGAGCCTCAGTGCGGCGTAAAGGACGCTGTGGCGCGGGGCGATATCGATCCGAAGCGTTACGAGTTCTACCGCGACACCGTGGAGCGCATACTGAAGCGCCCGAAGTACTGAGACTCCGGGCGGTTCTGATTGTCCTGCCAGGGCGCTGTATTACGCCAGCGCTACTTCTGGCACTTCGGGCAGTAGCGCGTGCCGCGTCCCGCGATCTTCGTCAGCTGGATCTCGGTCCCGCAGACTGTACAGGGTTCGCCGTCGCGGCCATAAACCCGGAGATTCTCCACGTTTCCGCCTTCATGCCCGGCCCCATCGAGGAAGTCCCTGAACGTCGTACCGCCCGCATCAATCGACCCCAGCATCACGGATCGGATCGCGTCGCAGAGCTTCGCGGATTCCGCCTTGGTCACCCGGTCCGCGTGTCTTGAGGGACGGATGCCGGCAAGAAAGAGCGCCTCATCCGCGTAGATATTCCCGACCCCGGCGACCACCGTCTGATCCAGAATCACCGCTTTGACAGAGCGGGAGGTACCTTTCAGCTTCCGGTAAAGATAGTCCGGCGTAAAGGCGTCCCCGATCGCGTCGGGGCCGAGCGTGTCGTAACCCGAAATGCCGGTCTTTCCTTCGCTCGGAATAATCCAGAGATCACCAAGCGTCCGGACATCTCCGTACGTGAGCTTCCCGCGCTCAAGGCTGAACCGGATCCGGGTATACGGTGGATCCGGAAGCGACTCATCCTCCTGAAACACGAGACGCCCCGTCATCCGGAGATGCACCATGAGGCTCTCCGGGCCATCCAGCCTCAGAATCAGATACTTCCCCTTCCGGTCCGCGGCCCGGAATACCCGGTCCGTAAGAGCGCGTCTGAAGGCGTCCTCCGTCCGGTTCTTGATAAGACGGGGAAGATCCACCGTCACCGCCGTGATTCTGTCCCCGGGAAGCTTGGAGTCAAGGTAGCGTCTTACGGTTTCAACTTCTGGCAGTTCCGGCATTCCGATTCTCCTATCTGAAAAGAAAAAGCGATCAGTCCTCTTTCTTCGGCACAAGCGACGTGAAGAGCCCCGTGCCCATCGCGTTCTCGGGCTTCGCTTCATCCACCTTATCGAGCTGCTCCGCGATCTTCGCTCGGGCTTCGTCCACTTCCAGCCGGTCCTCCGCCTCTTCCTTCACGGCTTCATTCGCGACCTTGAGGAAATCGGGAATAAAGATGTCAGACTCGGCGATATCGCCCTCTTCCACTGATTCCACGCGCATCACCTGGATCTCAAAGCGGAGCGTCCAGCCGGCGTAGGGGTGATTGCCGTCGAGCACCGCCATGCCGCCGCCGACATCCGTAATGATGTAGCCACGCCCGTCATCCACCGGCACACCAGGGATATACGAGAACCGCATGCCTTTCTTCGGATTCTCGACCCCGAGCTTATCGACCGGGACAAGGTGCACGAGGTTTTCATCAAAATCCCCGAAGCTCTCCTCAGGCTCAAGCACCAGATCAAAGCGATCGCCTTCCTTATGCTTCAGGAGCGCCTGATCCATGCGCGGGAAGACATCTTCCTCCCCGGCCCGCAGCCTCACGCCTTCCTCTCCTGTCTGATCGACGATATGGTCCCGGAGATCCCAGACCGTGACGAATACAGTGACGAGATCACCCTTCTCAATCTTCTTAGTCATTCTTTCCTGATTTCCTATTCTTTCTGCCGCGGTTTGCTGACCGCGGCAGATGCGTTATTTCTTCTCTTCTGAATCCCGGCTTCCGACTTCATGCATCACCGATCCCTCGCGGGCATTCTCAGTCAGACGCCTGAGGAGTCTCGGATCATTGATTTTCAGCAGTCCCTTCGGATTTTCGCCCCAGGCGTTTTCCCCCGCGCGGCTTTCCGTGATGAGAAGCGGAATAAAACCGATCGGGAAAAGCGCGAAAACGAGAATGGCCCAGAAGCCCGAGTGCGACATGTCGTGAAGGCGGCGAACGGTCGCGCAGACCGCGAACCAGAGTCCGATCGCGATCAGACCGCCCCCGAGCATCGGGGAAGCCCCGGACCGGAGCCCAAGCCACGCGGCCGCGAAGCCCGCCATGATAACAGCGAGCCAAAGCGCGAGTGCGCCTCCGAATCGGGCGCGCGTGAGCCGCTCAGCGGTGGTCCAGGCGGCAATGTCCTTCAGTAACGGCGTTTCAGATAAAAGCGCCACAGAGAGAATCCTCCAGAATTACATAGAAAAAGGCGCAGCGAAGCCTCTTCTCACCCCAAATTCCCGGATGAGGAAAGGCTTCCCGCGCCCTTCAGTGGATCAGATGCGAGGGCATTCTGTCCAGAGGACAGTTACTCCCCCGCTCTGCTGATCAGCGGGTCTGTTCGCCAAGAAGCGTCAGAATCTTCGGCGCGACGCCGGTCGTATCCGGACCGCCATTCGCGTTCAGCACGGTCACCCGGGTCTGATTGCCTTCGTCCGTCAGCTTGATCTGATAGGTCGGCGGCTCAACCGTCTTCGTCTGGCTGAAGAGGTTCGTAAAGAAGCCCTGTTCGCGCTTCTTCTCAGCTTCGTACGTCGGATCCAGATACTTCACGAGGAACCAGCCCTTCGTGCGGTCGCGGTCAGACACGGTGAAATTCATGCGGTCAATCGCGAGGGCCGTACGGCGCCAGGCGTGATCGAACGGTTCCTTGATGATGATTGCGGCGGCCTTGCCGTCAGCGCCATTCACGATTTCGCTCTTATAAACCGGAGCCGCGGCCTTCGCGGCCGTTCCCGCGGTCTTCTCAAGCGCCGCCTGCTTCGTCGACGGGAGATCCGCCTTCTTCAGATCGGGGTTGAATTCAGACTCAATCTTCTGAGCGAGCTTCGTCGCCATTTCGGCTTCGAGCTGCGGGTCACGCGGACCCGGCTGCCACACCGTCTGGTCGCCCTGATTGCCCTTCACCACTTCCACCATCGAGCGGTGCGTGATGTAGACATCCGTCGATCCATCCGGATTCCGTTCAAGGCGGCAGCGGTACTGATCGCGTTCGCCGGTCGAATAGACGGCGTCAATCAGCTTGCCAAGCGTCGCGCGGATGATGTCCTGCGGGAGACGGGCCTTGTTTTCAGCCCATTCCGTTTCGATGTAGCCGGTCTTCGGATCCTGATTCTTGATCGTGAGGCCGACAGAAGCCCAGAAGTCCTGCACCACGGGCCAGAGCTGCTGCGCCGGCACCTGGGTGTGGACCCAGCGGATATCGCCGTCACGCATCACCTTGGCGGTCACGGTTTCGGGAAGCACAGTCGACTGAGCGGCGGTGGCGCGATTCGCGGCTGCGGCCTGCTGGCCCTGCTGCATGCTGCTCGCCGACACGTCACGCGTCCGCTGCGGGACGTTATAGAGGTTATCGTGCGGAACCTGGGAGAGATCCGGCGGAACTTCAAGCGGCGCGCGCGAGTTGCTTGACTCGTACTGAACCTTGTCGTTCGTGAACTGGGCACCGAGGTAAGAACAGGCGCTCAGGGCAACCGGAGTGACAGCAAGCACTGCAACACGCAGTAATTTCATCTTCATAACAGAATCCAAAAACCTCTTTTTACCGGGCTGCCTGTGCGAGAGATCTCTCAGAAGGCCGCCCGGGGCGAGTCAAAAAGTAGTGAATTAAATGAGCCCGGCAGAAGCGAGCGCCGCCTCGACCTTCTTCTGACCCGCGGGAGTGAGCCAGGTGAGCGGGAGACGGATACCGGCCGGAATCTTCCCCATGCGGTTCAGAGCCCACTTCACCGGAATCGGGTTCGATTCGCAGAAGAGCTCCTTATGAAGCGGGAGGAGACGGTTGTTGATCGCGCGGGCCGTGGCGATATCGCCCTTAAGCGCTGCCTCAACCATTTCATGCATCAGCTTCGGCGCGACGTTCGCGGTCACCGAGATCACGCCCTGGCCGCCCGCGAGCACGAGGGCGAGAGCCGAGTCATCGTTACCGGAGTAAAGCGCGAAGTCCTTATCCTTCGGAAGCGCGGCGAGCAGCGCCTCAGCCCGGGCGAGGTCACCCGTCGCGTCCTTCAGGCCGACAATGCCGGGAACCTCAGCGAGGCGCAGCACGGTGTCGTTCGTCATATCGCGGCCCGTACGGCCCGGAACGTTATAGAGGATCACCGGCAGCCCGCCCTCACGCGCCACGGCGGAGAAATGCTGGAAGAGACCTTCCTGCGTGGGCTTGTTGTAGTAAGGGACCACCTGCAGGGAATACTGAGCGCCGACTTCAAGCGCTTCACGCGTGAGGCGGATCGCTTCAGCCGTGCTGTTCGCGCCGGTACCGGCGATCACGGGAACGCGCCCTGCGACAGCCTCAACCGCGGCCTTCACCACCGCCGTATGTTCCTCAAAGGAAACCGTCGGGCTTTCGCCTGAAGTTCCCATCGAAACGATGGCGTCAGCTCCCTCGCTCACCTGCCAGTCAATCAGCTTCTGATAGCAGTCATAGTCAATAGAACCGTCATCCCGCATCGGGGTCGCAATCGCAACCAGAGCACCAGTAATCATGTTTTCTGACCTTTTGTTTCAGAACTGCCTCCGCTTCCGTGTCGGGTCACTCCCGAGAGCCGTCCGGAGACTTCGATTGGGTGATTTTAAAGCAAAGTCCTCATACTTTCTTCTAGGGGAAAGCGGCGAGCGGAAACCGCTCAGCCTCCCCCTCGTCCTTCTCCCGGACGGCCACAATCCGTTCGACAAAGGAGTTCGCGGCCCGCCCTTCCTCAAACGCCGTCACGGTGAGCGGGGAAACGAGCGTGAGAAGCTCACCTGACTTCAGCCAGTGATCGGGATTCGCGGGTTTCCCGTTCGCCTCGGCATGCGCCTTCGTGAACGTCTGATAGATCAGGACGCCGCCCGGAGCGAGGTGCCGCACGAGTTCCGGGAAAAGCGGACGGTTCAGGTAATTCACCACGATGATGCCGGAGAAGAGCTCATCCCCAAGAGGCCACACGCCCGTCTCAAGATCCGTCTTCCGGAACTCAATCTCGGGGAACCCCGACGCGCGGAGCGCGAAGTCATCATCCCGGTCCACCGCGAGCACCGGGTAGCCATAGAGCGCCGCGAGCACCGAGTGCCGCCCGAGACCGCACGCGGCATCCAGCACCCGGCCGCCGTCCCGCGGAATCGCGGGAAGAAAGCGGGTAACCCAGGAAGAAACCGAAGGGAGTGATCCGTTTTTTGCCGTCGTCATGCTGCGAAATGCTCCTTTCCGAACCGCGTCATCAGAGACCGATGAAGAAATTCACGACCGCACGGCCAAACGCCACCAGCGGCCCCGTGAAGAATCCCGCACCGCCCACAAGGCAGAGCGCGAGAACAATCCACATCCCATAGGGCTCAATCCGATCGAGATACTTCCCGACGCTCCAGGGGAGAATGCCGACCGCCACGCGGCCGCCATCCAGCGGCGGGATCGGGATCAGGTTGAAGGCCATGAGGAAGATATTGATGCTGATGCCGTAGACCGCCATCTGAAGGAAGAACTGTTCCTGGACTCCGGCGATCACGAGAAGCTTCAGGATGATGCCCCAGATCACGGCCTGCAGGAGATTGCAGCCCGGGCCCGCGAGCGCGACCCAGATCATGTCGCGCTTCGGATTGCGGAGCGCGCCGAAATTCACCGGCACGGGCTTTGCCCAGCCGAAGATGAAGCCGACACCGCCCGCCGCGGCAGAACCCGCGAGCATGATGAGCGGCAGAATGATCGTGCCGAAGGGGTCGATGTGCTTCGCCGGATTCAGCGTCACGCGCCCCATCATCCACGCCGTGTTATCGCCGAACTTCCGGGCGGCGTAGCCATGCGCGGCTTCATGCATCGTGATCGAAAAAATCAGCGGAATCGCGCAGACCGCTATGAGTTGAATGATCGAATTCATGGTACAGAGAAGTCTAACAGCGGGGCAGGAAAATCCGGCTCCGCTGTCTGCGTAAAATTGATTGCAGTTTCTTGCAGGAATGAGGGCAGCGCGTGCCCCCGTCTCCTAGAGAATACCCGCAAGTGCCGGAAGATGCTTCCAGACGGGATCCAGGTCCGCGGGGAGCGGGTGAATTTCACCCGGTCGCGGCCTTCCGCCCCCGATCGTATGGAAGTCAGACCCGAGGCTCGCGTAGAACCCATACTGGCGTGCGATATCGGCGAGCTTCGCTTCGGTTTCCGACCCCTGGCTCCCTGAGCAGACCTCGATTCCAAGGCCGCCCGCCTCGTGAAATTCCTTCATGAGCTGACTGAGCGGCGTTTCTTCCGGAAGCTTATAGCGGCCCGGGTGCGCGAGCACCGGGATGCCGCCCGCGTTCAGGATGATCGAAATCCCTTCTTCAAGCGACGGCCACACCGTTTTGATAAACGCGGGACAGCCGTCCCCGAGATAAACATCAAACGCTTCCTGAACGGTCTTCACGTAGCCATTCATCTTCATCCAGCGGGCGAAGTGGGCGCGCGAAAGCGTCCCCTTCTTCGCCGCGAACCGGAGCGCGCCTTCGTAGGCGTCCGGGAACCCGAGTTCCCCGAGGCGCTTCCCGATATCTTTCCCTCGGTTCACACGCTTCTCCGCCACATCGGCGAAAACGCGCGCGAGCTTCCCGTCCTCATACCGGATCCCCAGCCCCACCACATGGATTGAGCGTTCGTTCCAGAGTGTTGAGACCTCAATTCCAGGAACAAACGTGATGCCATGCTTCACTGCCTCGCTCTTCGCCTCCGGGAGTCCATCCACCGTATCGTGGTCTGTGAGCGCGAGGAGCTTCACCCCGCACGAGTCCGCGAGCGTAACGAGCTCCGCGGGCTTCAGCGTTCCGTCGGACGCCGTGGAATGCGTGTGAAGATCGGTTTTCATTTAAAAGCCTTACGTAATGCGTGTGACTCGTTTATCTTAGGACATCGGCAGAAATCGGGGAGAGAAGCGCTATCCCCTTTTTGGATTTTGGGAAAAGTGATTAGGTACGGTTTTCAGCTTCTCCCGCGTCGCTTGAAATTCCCCCTCTCCGCCCCCATATAAGGTTTTTAAGACTCATTGATTTCTCTTCTTTTCATAAGGGAAAAGGACACGGCAACGTATGTTTGACACGCTCGAGCACTTCTACTTTCCTAAGGCCAATGCACGTGGCAGCGCGATCCGTCTGCAGGAGACCTGGCAGACGATTCTGGAACGGCGAGCGACCCGGAACCCGTGCAGCGTCTGCTCGGCGAAATGACGGCCGGAGCCGCGATGCTCGCGGGCTCCATTACGTTTAACGGCCCGGTGCTGCTCGAGATCGCGGGTGACGGCCCGGTGCGTCTCGCGATGGTGGAGGTGAAGCCGGATCTCGGGATCCGAGCCGTGGTGCGGCTGAATGAGGCTGAGGCGGATAAGATCCGCCCGGATTCTGACCTCAATTCGCTCGTCAACGCTCACGGCAAGGGCCGCTGCGCGCTGACGCTTGTGCAGCCGGATCCGTCGCTCAGAAGCCAGAGCTACCAGGGGATCGTGGACCTCGCGGGGTCGAAAACCGTGGCTGAGGCGCTTTCCGCCTATATGACGCAGTCGGAACAGGTGGAGCCCCGGATGTGGCTCTCGTCCGACGCCACCGCGGCCTCCGGCCTGATGCTTCAGAAGGTCGCGGCGGAAGGCGGCAAGGGCACGGACCCGGACTTTGATCCGGAAGACTGGAACCGGGTGCAGAAGCTCGCCGAAACGGTGACCCCGGATGAGCAGCTGAAGCTTGAGCCGCGTGAAGTCCTGAAGCGCCTCTTCTGGCAGGAGAATCCGCAGATGGGAACGCCGAAAGCGCCGAAATTTGAGTGCGGCTGCTCACGTGACCGCGTGGGCGGCATGATCCGAGCGCTCGGGGAAGAGGATGCCCTCGCGCTTGTCGAAGAGCAGGGAAAGATTGAAGTGACCTGCGAATTCTGCGGCAAAACCTACGCGTTTGACCCGATCGACGTTCATCAGCTTTTTGATGAGCACGCGGCAAAGGGCACCGAAACCCGTCACTGACCGCTGCGGCTCTGCTTAAAACAATGGGCAGGAATCCCAAGAGATTCCTGCCCATTTCTTTTCCTGCGTCCGGTCTGAGGCGAAGCGGAAAACTACTTCTTCTCCGGCTTCTTCTGAGTCTTCGCCGCGCTGCCCTTGGCATCAAGAGGATCATGCGCCGCGAACGCCTCAGGCTCCACAGCAGGCGCGTCGTCCGTTTCCGTCGGATTCGCCTTCTCAAGCGCCCGGCTTTCCGCCTTCACGGCCTCAGCCGCGCGCGCCGCCTCTTCCGCTGCCTGCTTCGCCTGCTCTTCAGGCGACGCCTTCACGCGGAAAAGCACTTCGCCGTTCCGGACCATATAGAGCTCATGCCGCGCCCGTTCCTCGATAGCGGTCGTGCCTTCCTTAAGAGACCGGACTTCAGCGACAAGCGCTTCGTTCTCAGTCTTCTCGTGCTCGATATCCTGCTTCGCCTCGACGAGCTTATGCTCAAGCTCCCCGACATGAAACCACCCGCCCTGGCCGAACCAGAGCGGTTTCTGAATGAGGAGCGCGAGAGCCCAGACGGCGACGGCGAGCCAGATGCGCCACTTACGCATGCTGCGATTGCCTAAGAAAACGCTTTCCGCTTCAGATCGAGAACGCCTTGCGGCCCGGATACACAGCGGCTTCACCGAGACGCTCTTCGATACGGAGGAGCTGGTTATATTTCGCCATACGATCCGAACGCGACATCGAGCCGGTCTTGATCTGGCCAGCGTTGAGGCCGACCGCGATATCAGCGATCGTGGAGTCCTCGGTTTCACCGGAACGGTGCGACACCACAGCGGTATAGCCCGCGCGGTGAGCCATGCGGATCGCTTCAAACGTTTCGGAAAGCGTGCCGATCTGATTCACCTTGATGAGGATCGAGTTCGCGACACCCTTCTCGATACCTTCAGCGAGGATCTTCGGGTTCGTGACGAAGAGGTCATCGCCCACGAGCTGAACCTTCTTCCCGAGCGCCTGCGTGAGCTTCGCCCAGCCTTCCCAGTCGCCTTCCGCCATGCCGTCTTCGATCGAGATCACGGGGTACTTCTGGACCCAGCCCTCAAGCACCGCGATCCACTCTTCAGCGGTGAAGGTCTTGCCCTGCTTCGTGAGGGTGTAGAGGTTCTTCTCCGCGTCATAGAACTCGGAGCTCGCGCAGTCGAGACCGATCGCGATATCGTCGCCCGGACGGAAGCCGGCCTTCTCAATCGCCTCAACGATCAGCTCAATCGCTTCCTCGTGGCTCGAAAGAGCCGGAGCGAAACCGCCTTCGTCACCGACCGCCGTGCTCATGCCGCGGCTGTTCAGGATCGACTTCAGGGCGTGGAACGTCTCAGCGCCGTAGCGGACCGCTTCGCGGAAGGTCGGAGCGCCGAGCGGAATGATCATGAATTCCTGCAGATCGAGGTTGTTATTCGCATGAGCGCCGCCGTTGATCACGTTCATCATCGGGACGGGGAGCGTCACAGCGCTCGTACCGCCGAAGTAGCGGTAGAGCGGAAGGCCGGACTCTTCAGCCGCCGCGCGGGCAACCGCCATGGAAACGGCGAGAATCGTGTTCGCGCCGAGACGGCCCTTGTTCTCCGTGCCATCAAGCTCAATCATCGTGCGGTCGATATAGCTCTGATCCGACGCCTCAATCCCGAGCACCGCGTTCGCGATGTCTTCGTTCACGTGACGGACGGCCTCAAGCACGCCCTTGCCGCCGAAACGCTTCGGATCCTTGTCGCGGAGCTCGATCGCTTCGCGGACACCGGTCGACGCGCCGGACGGAACCGCCGCGCGGCCCATCACGCCGGACTCAAGCCACACATCGCATTCAACGGTAGGGTTGCCGCGGGAATCGAGAATCTCACGGCCGACAACATCAACGATTGAACTCATGTTCTTTCCTTCCTTTTCTGCAGAAATGCCAAAGACAAACTAAAGCCGGGCGCTTCGCCCGGCCTCTTTTTTATGAGAACTGCTCTTCGAGGTACATGCCCGGCTGCTTCACGATGCGGTCAATCGCGGTAAGCGTCGCGAGAAGCTCCGGCATCCGTCCGAGCGGCACGGAGTTCGGGCCGTCGGAAAGCGCCTTTTCAGGGTTCGGATGGGTTTCCATGAAGATGCCGGCGACACCCACGGCCACAGCCGCGCGGGCAAGCACCGGAACGAACTGGCGTTCGCCGCCAGAGCTCGTGCCCTGGCCCCCCGGAAGCTGCACCGAGTGCGTGGCGTCAAACACCACGGGGCAGCGCGTTTCACGCATGATCGCGAGCGACCGCATGTCGGAAACGAGGTTCCCGTAGCCAAACGACGCGCCGCGCTCGCACACCATGAAGCGGTCTTCCGAAAGACCGGCTTCCGCCGCGGCAAGCTTCGCCTTCTCGACGACACGCGCCATATCGTGCGGGGCGAGGAACTGCCCCTTCTTGATATTCACGGGCTTCCCGGACTGGGCCACCGCGCGGATGAAGTCAGTCTGACGGCAGAGGAACGCAGGCGTCTGGAGGACATCCACGACACAGGCCACTTCGGGGACTTCCGCTTCGGTGTGGACGTCTGTCAGCACCGGAACGCCGACCGTCTCGCGGACCTTCTCAAGGACAGCGAGGCCCTTTTCGACCCCGATCCCGCGGAAGCTCGTGGCGGATGTGCGGTTCGCCTTATCGAAACTCGCCTTGAAGATGTAGGGGATCCCAAGTTTCTCCGTGATCTCCTTCATGCGGAACGCGATATCGAGGCAGAGCGCTTCGCTCTCAATCACGCAGGGACCCGCGATCAGGAAGAACGGGCGGTCAACGCCGACTTCAAATCCGCAGAGCTTCATTCAGCCTTCTCCTCAGCCGCTGCCTTGCGATCACGCTCAGCGATGGCGGCCTTCACGTAAGCCGTGAAGAGCGGGTGTCCTTCACGCGGGTTCGACGTGAATTCCGGATGGAACTGCACACCGATGAAGAACGGGTGATTGTGGATCTCCATGATCTCGGGGAGATGATCCTTCGGCGTACGGGCCGCGATCACCATGCCCTTCTCCTCGAACTGGGAGACGTAGGAGTTGTTCACTTCATAGCGGTGACGATGGCGTTCGGCCACATGGTCACCATAGATCGAATGCGCGAGGGTGTCGGCTTCCACCGGGCACTCCTGACGGCCAAGGCGCATCGTGCCGCCGAGGTCAGAATCTTCGTCGCGGTGTTCGACCTTGCCCGTGCGGTCAAGCCACTCGGTGATGAGGGCGACAACCGGATGCGGCGTATCGACATCAAACTCGGTGGAATTCGCGCTCCCAAGGCCGCAGACGTGACGGGCGAACTCAATCACCGCGCACTGCATACCGAGGCAGATGCCGAGGAACGGGATCTTGTGGGTGCGGGCGTATTCGATCGCCTTGATCATGCCTTCAACGCCGCGCTTGCCGAAGCCGCCCGGAACGAGGATGGCGTCGACGCCTTCGAGGCACCCGGTGCCGTTCTCTTCGATGTCGGTCGAATCGACGTACTTCACCTTGGCGTGGGTGTCCGTCGTGATGCCGGCGTGGATCAGGGCTTCGTTCAGCGACTTGTAGGAATCGGCGTAGTCAACATACTTCCCGACCATCGCGATCGTGACAGAGCCGTTCTGCGGCTCCATGTAGCGGTGAACGATGTTCTTCCACTGGCTGAGATCCGCTTCCTTCGCCTTGATGCCGAGTTTTTCACAGACGATATCGTCGAGGTGCTGCTCATGCAGAATCAGCGGCACTTCGTAAATCGTCTTCGCGTCGTACACCGAGATCACGTGATCCATCGGGACATTCGAGAAGAGGGAGATCTTCGCGCGTTCGTTTTCCGGAATCGGACGGTCAGCGCGGCAGAGGAGCACGTCAGGATAGACGCCCTCTTCACGCAGCTTCTGCACAGAGTGCTGGGTCGGCTTCGTCTTCAGTTCGCCGGCGCTCGCGATGTAGGGGCAGAGCGTGAGGTGCATGAAGCAGGTGTTGTTGCGGCCGACGCGGAAGGAGAGCTGACGGATCGCCTCAACGAACGGCAGGCTCTCGATATCGCCCACCGTGCCGCCGATTTCGATCACCGCCACATCGGGGTGGCCGTCGAGGGAATTACGGACGCCGCGGAGGATGAACTCCTGGATCTCATTCGTGATGTGCGGAATCACCTGCACGGTCTTGCCGAGGTACTCGCCGTGGCGTTCCTTGTGGAGCACGGACTCGTAGATCTGGCCGGTCGTGAAGTTATTCGTCTTATGCATCTTCGTGGAGATGAAGCGCTCGTAGTGGCCGAGGTCAAGGTCGGTCTCCGCGCCGTCTTCCGTCACAAAAACTTCGCCGTGCTGGAACGGGGACATCGTACCCGGATCCACGTTGATGTACGGATCAAGCTTGATCATCGTCACCTTGAGTCCACGGGATTCCAGGATGGCAGCGAGGGAAGCCGCAGCGATTCCCTTGCCGAGAGAAGAAACAACACCGCCAGTCACAAAAACGAATTTGGTCATCGTGCTCTCACGAAAAGATGAAGAACTTTAACCCGTCAAATTATAAAGGAGGCGATCTCCCATTTGGAGCTCGCCCCCATCACGAATTTGCGGATTGAGTCAGGAAAAAACAGGAAATTATACGCAATTCAACGATCAAAGCGAATGCGGGGATCCGGATGAATCTCGCAGGCGTCCCATTCGGGCTGTATCGACACGTGGTCAATCCCGAATTTCACGGCCATCTGATGCCGGATCGCGTCGAGCACCGTGGGCCAGTGATCAGGGTCCGGGATGTGGACGTGAGCCTGGATCGCGGAGTGCCCCGGGGCCATCGTCCAGACGTGAAGGTCATGCACCCGCATGACACCGGGCACCGCGGCAATCGCGTCACCCACCGCTTCGTACTCCACACCTTCCGGCACGGCATCCAGCAGCACCCGGGTCGACTCTTTGAAGATCCCGATTGTCGCGCGGATGAGGAGGCAGGCCACAATGATCGAGAGCAGCGGGTCCACGATCGTGGGGCCGCCCATCCAGACAATGAAGCCCGCGAGAATTGCGGAGACGGATCCCAGAAGGTCTCCCATCACGTGAACGAGCGCCGCGCGCGTATTTACGTTCTTTTTATCGCGGGAAAGCGACCAGGCGACGCCGATATTCACGACGAGGCCGATTGTCGCCACCATCATGACGGAGCCGCCTGAGACCGGCTCCGGATTCATCATGCGTTTCCCCGCCTCAATCACGATCCAGACGATCACGCCTGACATCACGATGCCGTTCACGAACGCGGCGAGCGCCTCAAGCCGCCCGTGGCCGAACGAGTGATCCTCGTCCGCCCCGTGCCGCGAAAAGATATTCGCGACGAGCGCGAAGAGGAGTGACATGGAGTCTGTCACCATGTGACCCGCGTCACCCACCAGGGCGAGTGAGTTTCCGAGCCAGCCCGCGACAAGCTCAATCGCGGAGAACCCGAGCGTCAGCGCGATCGCGAACCCGAGGACCGAGGTCTTTACCTTTTCCCCGCTGTGGTCGTAGATCGAGTCGCCCGCTTCATGCGACGAGTAAGGTTCCGTCTGGCGGTGAAAGACTGCTGCCATGGTGACATCCTTTTTCGTATTTCAAAATCAGAGAAACGCCCCTTGGGGAGCATTCTCCACAAGGGGCGCTGAAGAATCAAGCAGCCGGCAGGGGGAAAGCCCCGGCCGGTAACTGATCCGGGATTACTTGGAGGACTTCTCGTCCGCCTTATCGCCAGTCAGCATCGGAGCCATGGAGCCCGCGCCACCCGCAAGCAGACCCTGCTTCGCGTAGATGCCGAGCTTCGCGCGCGTGTCGACGATGTCGAGGTTACGCATCGTGAGCTGACCGATACGGTCCACAGCCGTGAACATCGAGTCACCCTTCTCCATCGTGAGACGTTCGGGTTCGTAGGTGAGGTTCGGGCTTTCGGTGTTGAGGATCGTGTAGTCATTGCCGCGGCGCAATTCAAGCGTCACTTCGCCGGTGATCGCGCGGGCAACCCAGCGCTGAGCGGATTCGCGCAGCATGATCGCCTGGCTGTCGAACCAGCGGCCCTGGTACAGCAGACGGCCGAGGCGGATGCCGTTCACGCGGTACTGCTCGATCGTGTCTTCGTTATGGATGCCGGTGACGAGGCGCTCGTAGGCGATGTGGAGCAGCGCCATGCCGGGGGCTTCGTAAATGCCGCGGGACTTCGCTTCGATGATGCGGTTCTCAATCTGATCGGACATGCCGAGACCGTGGCGGCCGCCGATGCGGTTCGCTTCGTACATCAGCTTCACGAGATCCGTGAACTCAACGCCATTCAGGGCGACCGGGCGGCCTTCTTCAAAGCTCACCGTCACCGTTTCCGGCTTGATCTCCACCGACTCATCCCAGAAGGCGACGCCCATGATCGGGTCGACAATCTTCATGGAGGAGTTGAGGTGCTCGAGGTCCTTCGCTTCGTGCGTCGCGCCGAGCATGTTGGAGTCGGTCGAATAGGCCTTCTCAGCGGACATGCGGTAGCTGAAGCCTTCGGCCTGCAGGAACGCGCTCATTTCAGCGCGGCCGCCGAGTTCAGAGATGAACGTCGTGTCAAGCCACGGCTTGTAGATCTTCAGATTCGGGTTCGCGAGGAGACCGTAGCGGTAGAAGCGCTCGATATCGTTGCCCTTGTAGGTCGAACCGTCGCCCCAGATGTTCACGCCGTCCTCACGCATCGCGTTCACGAGCATCGTGCCCGTCACAGCGCGGCCGAGAGGGGTCGTGTTGTAGTAGGTCTGGCCTGCGGTGGTGATGTGGAAGGCGTTCGCCTGGATCGCCGCAATGCCTTCGGCAACGAGCTGCGGACGGCAGTCGATCAGACGGGCCTTCTCGGCACCATACTCCATCGCGCGCTTCGGAATGGACTCGTAGTCGTTTTCGTCAGGCTGGCCAAGATTGGCCGTGTAGGCGCAGGGAAGAGCTCCCTTCTTCTTCATCCAGTGCAGAGCGCAGCTGGTGTCGAGACCGCCGGAGAACGCAATGCCGACCTTCTGGCCGACCGGAACGCTTTGGAGAATAGTTTGTGACATTGACGTATCAGAAATTGTTTCCGGCTCAGCCGTGAGCCGGACATGGACAGGAAACGGAGACGGCGATCTCCGTCATATGCTTAACCTTTTTATTATCACCGGAATCCCCGGCCGAGTGTTAACCGAGCCGTCATTTTTTTGGGATCCCGGGATGAGCCGGAACGCTAGCGCTTGATCCCGGTCCGTTTTTCTAAGCACTTTTCCGCACGGAAGAGAGCGCCGATCGTTTTAGCGTCATCGATTTCGCCCGTTTCCGCCATCCGGACCGCTTCCTCAAACGGAATCCAGGCGAGGTCGAGGAACTCCCCCGGATCGAGATGCCGGCTCCCTTCCCGCGGGTTCTCGGCGAGATAGAGCGAAATCACTTCATTCGAATACCCGATCCCAGGACAGATCGTGCCAAGCGGCGTCCACGTGTCCGAGGCGTACCCCGTCTCTTCCTCCAGCTCACGCGCGGCACAGAGCGCGGGATCCTCCCCCGCCTCTAGCTTCCCGGCGGGCACTTCCCAGAAGACCCGCCCGAGCGGATACCGCCACTGACGTTCCAGCAGGATCTTCCCCTCCTTCAGGAGCACCACCGCGGCGGCTCCCGGGTGACGGAGGTATTCGCGCGTCGACTCCCGCCCATCCGGAAGCTTCACCCGATCGCGGTACACGTGGAGCAGCCGTCCTTCAAACACCGCTTCTCCCGAGAGTCTCGACTCCCGGAGTTTTTCATCCTCTTCCTTCAGCCGGCTGCGATCCATACCGCGTTCTCCTCTTAAAAAGACAAAAGCCTGCGGGAACGCATTCCCCCGCAGGCTCATAAGAAAAAAGCCCGCAGGAGAAATTCCCTGCGGGCTAATTCTATTTCTTTTCCGATGCGGGCACCGAAGCGCCCGGCATCAGAGAACAGCCGACAAAACTGATTACTCAGCCTTCTCGACGTTCTTGCGGACGAGACGCTCGCGGATGCGGGCGGTCTTGCCGGCGCGGTCACGCAGGTAGTAGAGCTTCGCGCGGCGGACAGCACCGCGGCGCTTCACTTCCACAGCGCTCACGAGCGGGGAGTAGGTCTGGAACGTACGTTCCACGCCTTCGCCGGAAGAGATCTTGCGGACGGTGAAGGAGGAGTTGAGGCCGCGGTTGCGCTTGGCAATCACGACGCCTTCATAGACCTGAACGCGGGTGTGGTCGCCGTCGCGGATCGTGACGGAAACAGCCACCGTGTCGCCGGGGCCGAAAGCCGGAATCTGCTTGTTGAGGCGGGCGATTTCTTCCTGCTCGAGGACTTCAATAATATTCTGTGCCACTTCTAAATCTCCAGAACCATCACTTCGTCATTTGGGTAATTTGTTGGTTGACGAAGTAGGATGGGTAAATAATTAAAGCGCGTCAGGCGGCATCGCCCTTTTCCGCGCTTTCCTTCATCCGGCGGACAATCTCGCGAAGCGACTTGAGGTCGTCCTTTGAAAGCGATCCGCAGGAACGTGCAATTTTAATCAAATCAGGGCGGTTCTTGCAAGTCGCTTCGAGCGCCTTATCGCGATTCCACCGATCCACCACGGCGTGGTTCCCCGAAAGCAGCACCTCCGGCACCGGTTTTCCGCGCCAGACTTCGGGCCGCGTGTAGTGCGGATAGTCAAGGAGCCCGGTCGAAAAGGACTCGTCCTCGGTCGAAAGCTCCTTGATCGCGCCCGGAATCCGGCGCACCACCGCGTCGATCAGGCAGAGCGCGGGGAGCTCCCCTCCCGAAAGCACAAAGTCCCCGATGCAGTACTGCTCATCCACATAGCCCTCAAGGAACCGCTCGTCGATCCCTTCGTAACGGCCGCAGACGAGCGTCAGGGGATCGGACGGTGCCACCATGTGGGCGATATCCGCGTCTTCAAGCTTCTTTCCGCCCGGCGCGAAAGCGATCACGCGGCCGCGGTTTCCACTCGCCCGGATCCGGTCAATCGTCTTCGCGAGGGGATCCGCCATGAGGATCATGCCGGGGCCGCCGCCAAACGGCCGGTCATCGACCGTGCGGTGCGGGTCATGCGTTTCATCCCGCGGGTTCCAGAGGTTCAGCGTCCAGAGGCCGCGCTTCATCGCGCGCGCCGTGATGCCGGACTCCGTCACCGCGCGGAACATCTCGGGGAAGAGACTCACTACATCGAATCGCATCATGCTGCCGCCTTCCTCCCTTCCCTTACGACCAGTCCGCGTGCCACTCGACCTGGATCAGTTCCGAGTCGAGGTCGATATCGAGCACATACTCAGGAATCAGCGGAATCAGGTGACGCTTCGCGCCCTTCACGGCGAGAAGGCTCTGGACGCCGTTCGTTTCAAGCGTTTCCACCGTCCCCAGCTCTTCGCCTTCCTTATTCACGACGCGGCAGCCGATCAGATCCTCGTCCCAGAATTCGCCTTCCGGCAGCGGCGGAAAGTCCTCACGGTCAATCAGGATCGTGCCCTTCCAGTTCTGAGCCTCTTCAGGCGACTCACAGCCCTTCCACTTCGCGATCAGGCCCTTTCCGTGAGGCTTCACGCCTTCCACTTCAAGCGGCCGGGGTTCCGCGTCCCGCGGCCCCCTGAACCACCACTTCGTGCATTCCAGCAGCAGCTCTTCATCGGTTTCCGGCGCGACACGGATCCAGCCCTTAACGCCGTAAGGCGACAGCGACCGCGCGACTTCAATCAGATCAGCCATTCAAGCGTCCCCTGAAAATTCCAGACAAAAAAATAGACCCTCTTCTCCCAACGCCTAGATACCGGGTTAAGCACTCGCAGCGGCGAGACACGTAACACGCCGCAAAACCCGGACGTCAGGAGAAAAAGGGTCGATCAGAACCAGGAGCAGATGCCGGAAGGCAATCAGACAGCCGCTCCGCGCGGTTCTGAATCTGAAGCTCTGAGCCTTAGATTAGGCAGCGGCTTCTTCAGCGTTCTTGGCGTCAGCAGCAGCCTGAGCAGCAGCCTTCTTGGCGGCGTTCTTGGCGGCGGTGGCAGCCTTCTCTTCGGCGCTTTCCGGAGCGGCGAGAGCGACGCGGTTCTTGAACAGGCGGGCCACGGTGTCGCTCATCTGAGCGCCCTTGGAGAGCCAGTAGTTCACGCGGTCTTCTTCAAAGTGAAGACGGACGTCGGCACCGGCGGCAACAGGATTGTAGTAACCAAGACGCTCGATGGAGTGGCTGTCGCGACGCATACGGGAGTCGGTCACAACAACGTTGTAGAAAGGACGCTTCTTGGAGCCGCCGCGAGCCAGACGGATAACAACCATGCTAATTACCTCGTAACTTATCAAAAGTCAGTTGAAAATCAGCCGGTTCCTTCTTGGGTATGGACCCGGCTGACAAAAAATAAATCGACCCGGCGCGTGTATGCGCACGAGTCAGGAATTTGGCATTTTATGCGAAAAGGAGAAACACTGCAACTCTCTGCCCCTCCGGGATAAACCCATTGGGACAAAGAGATGCATCTCTTTCAGAGATCCTGCTTCAAGTCCCCAGTCGCTTCAGCTGCCGCGCGCTGAATCCCCTTGCGGTCAGGCTTTCCGGACCGGGTCTGGGGAATCTTCGGAACAAACACCGCGTGACGGGGCTTCCAGTAGGGAGAAAGCCCTTCACGCTTCAGAATGGCGCGGAAGTCAGGGAGCGCGATCGGGTGATCGGACTCCACTTCCACGGTCACCGCGCTTCCGAGATCCGCATCCGGAAGCCACGTGACCGCAAAGGGGGCCGGCATTTCAGACCGGATCGCGTCCTCAAGCGCCTCAGCCGGCACCTTGATTCCGCCCGTATCGATCACATTATCGACGCGGCCGAGCACACGGAACTCCGTGCTCCCTTCCGCGAACTTCACGATATCGTTCGTCTCGATTCTCGGAACATCGATCGCCGGAGCGCAGATCACGAGTGTCCCGCGGGAGGATTCGGAAAGCGTCACACCGGGGAGCGGCTCGTACCAGGGACCGGCCTTCGGCCCTGAGAGCGGCCGCAGCGCAACGTGTGAGAGCGTCTCCGTCATCCCGTAGGTTGACCAGACGTGATGCGGGAAGGTCTTCAGAATAGCGGCGAGCGCGTCATCCGTCGCCGCGCCTCCGATAATGAGCTCCTGGACACCTCGCATCAGGGCTTCTTCCTTCGGGGTCCCGAGCGACGCCTTTACCTGAAGCGGGACGAGCGCCGCGAAGACCGGGGATTCAGAGAGCCCCTCAAAGGGGTGGCGCGACGGATCCTGCACGATCACGCGGAGCCCCGCGAGCATCGCGCGGACCACCACCATCTGCCCCGCGATGTAATCCATCGGAAGGCAGAGGAGCGCGGTGTCGCCCGCTTTGAGACCCAGTCTCTCCACCGTCATGCGGGCGCTTGCGAGCATGGCGGTCTTCTTCGCGTGAATCGTCTTCGGCACACCGGTGGAACCCGACGTATGAAGCGTGACTTCAGGATCCGGGCCGCACCAGTGGAGGCAGAACTCAAGGACCTTACGGATTTCGTCGTTCGTTTCCGTGCGGAGCGCCTCGCGGAATCCCTCTTCACCGGAAATCACGCGGCCGTTGATATCGATTGACTGAGGAAGCATCTTCACCTCCGATCCGCTTACGGGAGGCGGGGAGACTTGGAGAAGTCAGGCTTACGCTTCTCGAGGAACGCCTTTCCGCCCTCCTGGGCTTCGTCCGTCATGTAGTAAAGCATCGTCATGTCGCCCGCGAACTGCTGGAGACCGAGCTCACCGTCAAGCTCCGCGTTGAGGCCGAACTTCAGGAACCGGAGCGCGAGCGGGCTGTACTGCTGCATCTGCTTCGCCCACTCAACGGTCGTTTCCTCAAGCTTATCGAACGGCACCACGGTGTTCGCGAGTCCCATTTCAAGCGCTTCCTTCGCGCTGTACTGGCGGCAGAGGAACCAGATCTCGCGCGCCTTCTTCTGCCCTACGATACGGGCGAGGTAAGACGCCCCGAGCCCCGCGTCAAAGCTTCCGACCTTGGGTCCGGTCTGACCGAAAATCGCGTTTTCAGAGGCGATCGTGAGATCGCAGACCGTGGCTAGGACATTGCCTCCCCCGATCGCGTAGCCATTCACCATCGCGATCACGGGCTTCGGAAGCGACCGGATCTGCTTCTGAACGTCGAGCACGTTGAGGCGCGGCACGCCGTCCGGGCCCACATAACCGCCGCGGCCCTTGAAATGCATATCGCCGCCCGAGCAGAAAGCCTTGTCGCCTTCGCCTGTCAGCACCACGACCGAAATATCCTCACGCTCGCGGCAGATCGCGAACGCCTCTCCCATCTGAGCGACCGTCACGGGCGAGAAGGCGTTACGCACTTCAGGGCGGTTAATCGTGATCTTAGCGATGCCTTCAAAGAGTTCGAACCGGATGTCGGAATATTCCTTGATCGGTTTCCAGGCAAAAGTCATCTTCAGTTCCTCAAAAAAATGTCATGCAAAAAATCGGAAGGGGAGGCTGAGCTCAGGTAAAAAATCAGCTCAGCACTCCCCTTTCCGCGCCGTCCGGGAAAATCCAGGCGGCGCGCTAGTGTTCCTCAGCGGTTTTCCGCCGCTTGATAACGTTCGTCACACGGGCAGTGGAAACGAGGTCTCCCGCTTCGTCAAAGAGATCCACGTTCCAGACATGCAGCCGGTACCCCGTGCGAAGCGCTGTCGCCCGGGCGGTCACAAGGCCTCCGACCGGCACTGCTTTCACGTGGTTCGCGCTCACATTGATGCCAAGCGGCATCGCGTCCTCTCCCGCGATACGGCGGGAGCCCGCGCCTGCCATCGTTTCCTCAAGCGCGAGCATCGTGCCGCCGGAGCAGTAGCCGTAAGGCTGCGCCACCGCTTCCGTCACCGTGAAGCGGGCCTCAACCTCTCCTGCCTTCACTTCAGGCAGGATCTCAAACCCAAGCGTCTTCTGAAGTCCCACGGCTGCCACGCTCAGAGCGCCTTTGTGAGTTCTTCAACAGCCGAGGCGGCATCCGCAACGAGACCGTAATCCGCCACGTCGAAAATCGGAGCCTCAGGATCCTTATTCACCGCGACGATGACTTTCGACCCCATCATGCCGGCGAGGTGCTGCAGAGCGCCCGAGATACCGAACGCGATGTAGAGATCCGGGGCCACGATCTTACCCGTCTGCCCCACCTGCCACTCGTTCGGGCAGAGACCGTTATCGACCACAACGCGGGTTGCTCCGATCGCGGCGCCGAGCTTATCGGCGAGCGCCTCAAGCGCCTTGAACCCGGCTTCACCGTCAAGACCCTGGCCGCCCGCCACCACGCGCTTCGCGGTGAGGAGGTCAGGACGGTCGCTCTTCATGATTTCAGCGGAACGGAACGTGTTCTTCGCGAACGCCTCAACCGGAGCGAGGTCTTCGACAGAGGCCGCGCCGTCATCCGCCGCGGCTTCAAAGGACGTCGTACGGACCGTGGCGACGACCGGAGCGCCGGAGGTCTTCACCGTGGTGATCACGCCGCCCGCGTAGATCGCGCGCTTGAAGGTCGAGGCGTCAATCACGTCCGAGATTTCAGTAAGCGGCGAGACGCCAAGCTTCGCCGCGACACGCGGCATCGCGGCGCGGTTCAGGAATCCGAGCGCGAAGAAGATGTGCGTGTAATTGGATGCGACCGCGAGCACCTGGGAGGCGAGCGTCTCGGGGGACAGGTGGTCAAGCGAGTCAGAATCCGCCGCGAGGACCCGGGCGACGCCATGCAGTTTGGCTGCGGCGTCAGAAGCCGCGCGGGCTCCCTTTCCGGCAATCAGCAGATCGACGTTTCCGTCGATACGGTTTGCGGCCGCGACGGCGGCACGGGTCGAAGAAGCGCGGAAGCTTCCCTCAGAAAAATCACTGACAACAAGAATCGACATTTCTATTCAATAGTTCCGAATGGGGTTAGAGGACCTTCGCTTCGTTGCGGAGCTTGTCAACGAGTTCCGCGACGCTGGAAACCTTGACGCCGGCCTTGCGGGCGGCGGGGGCTTCATACGCGGTGACCGCGAGCTTCGGCGCGGTATCGGTGCCAAGGGACGCGGCTTCAATCGTTTCGACAGGCTTCTTTCTCGCCTTCATCATGCTCGGCAGCGTGACGTAGCGGGGCTCAGCGAGCCGGAGATCCGCCGCGAACGCGGCCGGAAGCGTGAGAGCGCGGACTTCCGTGCCGTCACCCGTCTGGGAGCTCACGACAAGCGCGCCGTCTTCGATCGCGATCTTATCGGCGTTCGGTCCGAACGGCAGATCAAGGAGCGCAGTCGTCATCGCGCCGGTCTGCTCGGCGTCATCATCAATCGCCTGCTTGCCAAACGCGATCACATCCGGATTCTCTTTCCCGATCACGGCTGCGAGAATGCGGGCCACGGCGAGCGGCCCAAGCGCCTCGTCCGTCTTCACATGAATGCCGCGGTCAGCGCCCATCGCGAGCGCGACGCGGAGCGTATCAACCGCCTTCGCGTCACCGATCGTCACGGCAACCACTTCGTCCGCCTTGCCGGCTTCCTTCAGCTGCACGGACGCCTCAACCGCGATTTCATCAAAGGGGTTCATCGAACGCTTGACCATGGGCTTCTTATCAATATCAAGCCCGCTGCCGTCAGGCAGAGCGTGGACCTTCACGTTGTAGTCAACAACTCGCTTTACTGCGACCAGCACCTTCATTATGAAAAAACTCCTTGCGCTTTCAGGGCGCTTCGGGGAGTTCCGCGCGAAGCGCCTTCTGTTTAAGAGATGGCAGGAATTATAAAGGGACAGAAATCCGGGATCCGGATTAAAAAATGCGACTTTCGGCGTAGAGCCATCCGTAACCGGGAGTCCCAAATATCGGGGTTCGCTGCCCACAGAGCCCGTTTAATCTGTCAGAATAAAAAGATGTTGCCGTGATCCGGATGTGAGCGCTGATCCCGCGCTCTTTCCCGGCTATCCGCGGCCCCGCCCGCTGTTCGTTCCTCCCGGAAGTCCTGCTGAGTGTGTGTTTGCCTCCTTCCGGATGCTGGTTCAAACCGCCGGCCGTGTCAGATTCGTGTTTTTCTCTTTTTGTTATCCAAGTAATCTCTTGAGGAGATATCCATGCTTTCTGATATTGAAATCGCGCATTCCGTCAAACTGAAACCGATTGAGCAGCTCGCGCACGAAATCGGTCTGACTGATGCCGAATTCGAACCCTACGGCCGTGACAAGGCGAAGGTTCATCTGAACCCGGAGCGTAAGCCCCACGGGAAACTGATCCTCGTGACGGCGACGTCCGGCATGCCGGCCGGCTCCGGAAAGACCACGACCTCGATCGCCCTCGCCCAGGGCCTCCGCAAGATCGGGAAGAACTCCTGCCTCGCGCTCCGCGAACCGTCTCTCGGCCCGTGCTTCGGCATGAAGGGCGGCGCGGCCGGCGGCGGCTACTCTCAGGTTCTCCCGATGGAGTCGATCAACCTCCACTTCACGGGCGACTTCCACGCGATCACGTCCGCGAACAACCTCCTCGCCGCGGTCCTCGATAACTGCCGCTACCGCGACCAGCTGAACATCAAGGAAATCACCTGGAAGCGCGTGCTCGACATGAATGACCGTCACCTCCGCTTCATCGTGACGGGTCTCGGCGGCTCCGCGAACGGCATTCCGGCGGAAACCGGTTTCGATATCACGGTGGCCTCCGAACTGATGGCCGTGCTCTGCCTCGCGAAGAACGAGGACGACCTCCGCGCCCGCATCAATAAGCTCGTCGTCGCGACGAAGAAAGACGGCACGCCGCTCACCTGCGGTGAAGTGGGCTGCACGGGCGCTCTGATGGCGCTGCTCCTTGAGGCGACGAAGCCGAACCTCGTTCAGACGATCGAAGGCGGCCCCGCCTTCATTCATGGCGGCCCGTTCGCGAACATCGCCCACGGCTGCAACTCGGTTGCCGCGACGGAAGCCGCTCTTACGGTCGGCGACTACGCGATCACGGAAGCAGGCTTCGGTTCTGAACTCGGCGCTGAGAAGTTCTTCGATATCAAGTGCCGCTCCGCTGACCTCCACCCGAGCGCCACGGTGCTCGTCACGAGCCTCCGCGCTCTCCACTGGCACGGCGGCGTGCCGCTTGCCGAGATCGGTGAAACGAATCCTGAAGCGCTGAAGAAGGGCCTTTGCAACCTCGATCACCACATCCGCAACATGCAGGCCTTCGGCCCGAACGTCGTCGTCGCCCTGAATCACTTCGCAAACGACGATGAGGCGGAAGTCGAAATCGTCCGCAGCCGCGTGAAGGAATTCGGCGCGCGGTTCGCGATTTCGGATGGTTTCGCAAAGGGCGGCGAAGGTGCCATGGATCTCGCGCGCGAAGTGGTCGCGGCCTGCGAAGGCGACCCGAAGCCGATCAACTTCGCCTACGAAGCTGACGCTCCGATTCTCGACAAGATCCAGTCGGTCGTCACCCGCTGCTACGGCGCGGATGGCTTTGATCTCTCCGAAAAGGCGAAGAAGGATCTGAAGCAGATTGAGGAGTGGGGCTTCGGCCGTCTCCCGGTCTGCATCGCGAAGACTCCGCTTTCTCTTACGCATGACGCGAAGCGCCTCGGCGCTCCGAAGGGGTTCCGCATCCCGGTTGAACGCCTGATCCTCAACGCGGGCGCTGGGTTCGTTGTCGTGACGACGGGCTCCATCCTCCGCATGCCGGGTCTCCCGAAGGCTCCGAACGCCTTCAAGATCGACGTGAAGAACGGTCAGATCACGGGCCTCTCCTAAGCGTCAGACAGTTGCTCTCCGCCCCGCCTTCAGAAGGCCGGGCGGACTGAAAACCCCATAAAAAGACGGACCGCAGCTTTTCGAACTGCGGTCCGTTTTTTTGTATCCGAAAACTTTTTTCTCAGCGGTCCTGATTCTTCAGCTTCTCATCCGGGTAAAGGAACGGTATCGCGGCCTTCGTGTAGATCACGAGCGAATAAAGCGTCAGGATCACGGCGATCCAGATAAGCCAGGAACCGATTTCCCCGATATTGATGGGCCCGAGCGGGTCGTACCAGAGGAGCAGCGGGATCGACACCATCTGGGCGATCGCCTTCACTTTTCCGTACCAGTTCACCTTGGTGTGGGAGGACGCGCCGATCTTCGCCATCCATTCGCGGAGCCCCGTCACCGCGATTTCGCGGCCGACAATGATGAGCGCGACCAGCATCCCGACGCGGTCGAGCGCGAGCAGCGCGATGATCGCCGCGCAGACGAGGAGCTTATCCGCGACTGAATCCAGGAACGCCCCCATCGGCGTCGTGAGATCGTATTTCCGGGCGATATAGCCATCGAGCGCGTCCGTGATCGCCGCCACGCAGAAAATCACGCACGCAATCACGTTCTGGGCATGCTGGCTGAGGAACGGAATATAGAAAACGCCGACTACGAAGGGAATGAGAGCGACACGGGTCCAGGTGAGCGCCATGGGCACGTTGAAGCGTTTTCTTTCCTTCGGGGCGGAAGCGGTGGGGGAATTTGAATCCATTGGTACGACAAGAGCCTTTGCGATAGAGCTGAATAACAACACGCGGGAACATTCTAGCGCTTTAAGGGCGCGAAACTTCTCCTTTTCACACGGATCGTCAGGCAGACGCCTCGCCGTGAAGGCTGAGATAGATCTTCTCGGCGAGTTTTTTCGAAATGCCGTCAACCGTTTCGATTTCCTCTACCGACGCGTTCTTCAGACCCTTCATGCCGCCGAAACGGGCGAGAAGCCTCGAGCGGCGCTTCGCGCCGATCCCTTCGATATCCTCGAGCTGGCTCCGGTTCCGGGTCTTCGCGCGGCGGGCCCGCATGCCGGTGATCGCGAAGCGGTGAGCTTCGTCACGCACCTCGGCGACGAGCATCAGCGCGGCCGAATGCTCTCCGAGCACGAGCGGCGCGCGGCCGCTGTCCTTCGGGAAGACTAGCGTCTCAAGGCCCACCTTGCGGCCTTCGCCCTTCGCGACGCCGACGATATGCGACGTATCAAGCCCCAGGTCCTCAAACACTTCGCGCGCCATCTCGACCTGACCGCGGCCGCCGTCAATCAGCACCACGGTCGGGAGCACCGCCTCTCCCCGGGACACGGGAAGGTAACGCCTTGTCACCACTTCCTTCATGGCCGCGTAGTCGTCCCCTGCCTTCACGTCATCGATATTGAATCGCCGGTATTCCGAGCTATCCATCTTGAAGTTCCGGAACACGACACAGGACGCAATCGTCGCTTCGCCTGACGTGTGGCTGATATCGAAGCACTCCATCCGGAAGTCCCGGAGGTCGCCGCTCTCAGGCATCATGCCGAGCGCGTCAGAAAGCTGCTTCAGGCGCGCGGTTTCGTTCTGCTCGATCGCGAGGCGGCTTTCGAGCGCAATGCGGGCATTCGCCTGCGCCATCTCGAGCCACCGCTTTCTCGGTCCCTGTGGATCATGGATCACCGGGACCCGGCGTCCAGCGATTTCGGTGAGGAGTGACGACATCTCTTCCGGATTCCTGGCGTCCGCCGTAATCACAAGCGTCGGCACAGGAAGGTTCTCGTAGTGGTGCGACACAAAGGCTTCAAGCACTTCGCCCGGATCCTCCGCCGCGGTGCCGCGTGCGAGTGTCGGGAAGAACGCCTGATCACCGAGATGCCGGCCTCCCCGCACCATCGCAAGATTCACGCAGGCAGCGCCCGACTTGATATAAACCGCGAGAATATCGGCATCCGTGTCGCCGCCTGTCGTTTCCACCGTCTGCCCCTCAAGGACCGTGGAAAGCGACGCGATCTTGTCCCGTGTCGCCGCGGCCGCCTCAAACCGCAGCTCAGACGCTTCCTTTGCCATCTGGCCCTGGAGCTCATTCAGGATTTCAGAACTGTTCCCTTCGAGGAACCGCTTCGCGCGCTTCACGTCGCGCGCGTAGTCTTCCGCTGAGATATTCCCGACGCAGGGCGCGGAGCAGCGCCCGATCTGCCCGAGAAGGCAGGGGCGCGACCGGTTCTGGAAGACACCCTCCTCGCAGGTTCTGAGAAGAAACACCTTCTGCAGGATCGAGATGGAATTCCGGACCGCGGCACTGTTCGGGAAGGGGCCGAAGAAGGAGCTCTTCTTATCGACGCCGCCGCGGTAAAAGCTGATCCTCGGGTATTCTTCATTCCCGATCTTCAGGTAGGGATAGGTTTTGTCATCCCGGAAAACGATGTTGTACTTCGGGTCGAGCGACTTGATGAGGTTATGCTCAAGGAGCAGCGCCTCGGCCTCTGACCGCGTCACTGTCGTCTGCAGCCGGTGAATCTGCGACACCATCAGCGCGATGCGGGGCGAGAGGTCGCTCTTCTGGAAGTAGCTTGAGACCCGGCGCTTCAGATCGCGCGCCTTTCCGACATACAGGCAGTTGTCATCCGCATCAAAATAGCGGTACACGCCGGGAAGCGGCGGCAGATTCTTCAGGATCGCCTGATAATCAAAATCGGCTGGAGGGATTCCCTTTGGCATGACATATTTAACCTGATCGAAGGCAGCGGAAGCGGCCGGGAAGCGTTGCGCTTCACCCTGCTCCGCGGCCGGCAAGAAACTTAAGAGACAACCGGACGGTAACGAATGATAGAGGCTGCAGGAAAAACGATTGAGCCCCGGGTGACGTGCGACATATTCTGCCACGTGATCGATAACTTCGGAGATGCCGGAGTCTGCTGGCGGCTCGCCCGCGGACTCTCGGAAGAGGAAGGGTTCCAGGTGACCCTTTATATCGACGACGCGGTGACGCTTTCCAAAATCTCATCCGGCGTCCCGCCAGAGCTCCCAGCATCCGGCGCTTCATCGTCCGGCATCCTCGTCCGACGCTGGGAAGACTCGGAAACCGCGGTGCCCTCTGACGTCGTGATTGAAACCTTCGGCTGCCGGCTTCCTGACAGTTTTGAAGAAGCGATCGCGCGGGAAACACTCCGCGGGCACAAAGTCGCGTGGCTGAATCTCGAATACCTCTCCGCCGAAGACTGGGTGGAAGAGTGTCACGGTCTCCCCTCACCTCACCCGAGGCTCCCCGTCACGAAGACCTTCCTCTTCCCGGGATTCACCCGCCGCACGGGGGGCGTGATGATTGAGCACGGACTGCTAGACGCCCGGGACCGGTTTTCCGCCTCTGACCGGCATTCGCTTCTTGAAACTCTCGGCGCGAAGAAGCCCGACGCCCCGTTTAATCTCTTCTTTTTCTCGTACCCCACGGCGCCGATCGGGCAGCTCGCCGAAGCGCTTGCGTCCGACCCCCGCCCCGTGCAGGTGATCGCGGCGCCAGGCCGCGCGGGAGAGATGCTGGGAGAGGCGCTAAGCCGGCTCAGCGCTCCGCAGATCACCTTTTCTCCCGTCCCCGCGGTTCCGCAGGAGTCGTTCGACCGGGTGCTCTGGGCATGCGACGCGCTGATTATCCGGGGCGAAGATTCGTTTGTCCGGGCGCAGCTCGCGGGGAAACCTTTCCTCTGGACGATCTACCCGCAGGATGAGGACACGCATATCGTGAAACTGAACGCGTTCCTCGACCGGATGGCGGTGGAGTATGGGGAAGACGCGGCCCGCGTCTGGCGGGAAACGAGTCTCGGATGGAATCAGGCGTCGCTCACTCCGGGTCTCTGGTCCCGGTTCCGGGATCTCACGCCCGAACTCACGCACGGCAGCCTGCTCTGGTCCCGCCATCTCGCATCTCTGGGATCCCTCACCCGTGCGGTCGCAACGGCTGCCAAAAAAGGACTAAAATAGTTAGCTTGAAATTCTTTCATGCCGGGCTTTCGTTTGCCGATCTCGATGCAACCCTTATGTGCCAGGCATTATTAAAGGTAAAAGTACATCTATGAAAACCGCACAGGAACTCCGCGCCGGCAACGTCTTCATGGTCGGTAAAGAACCGATGGTCGTTGTTAAGGCTGTCTATTCCAAGGGTGGCCGTGGCGCCTCTACCGTCAAGATGAAGATGCGCAATCTTCTCACTGGCGCCAACACGGAAACCGTGTACCGCGCTGACGACAAGTTCGAAGACCTCGTTCTCGAGCGCAAGGAAGTGACCTACTCCTACTACGCTGATCCGTCCTACGTCTGGATGGACGCTGACTACAACCAGTACGAAGTCGGCGAGGATGCCATGGAAGAAGCGAAGAAGTATCTCCAGGAAGAAATGCCTGGCGAACTCACCTTCTACAACGGCCAGCCGATCTCCGTCGAACTCCCGACGAAGCTCGTCCGTGAAATCGGTTACACCGAGCCCGCCGTCAAGGGTGACACCTCCGGCAAGGTGATGAAGCCCGCCAAGCTGAAGGACACCGGCTACGAACTGCAGGTTCCCGCCTTCATCAACGTCGGCGACAAGATTGAAATCGACACCCGTACGGGTGAGTACAGCAACCGCGTGAAGTAATTCCGCGCCGGGCCGGAGAGACTCCGGCACCGATTTGCTGCACAGGGCCTGAAGTTCCGCTTCAGGCCCTTTTCTTAATCTCAGGACATTTTTCGCGATGTCGCTCAAGAAACAACTGAAGAAGCTTGGCTATAAGAGCCGCGCGCTGCAGATCAAACTCACGGAAGCGGTAACGGATCCGCTCCGGAAGCGAAACGCGGCAGACCTTGGCATTTTCCGCCCGCTTCCGATTCCGGATCCGATGACGGTGTCTCTCACCGAGGCGCTCATGAACCGGCACACTGACCGGCAGTTCGCCGAGCAGACGATTTCCGATCAGATGCTCTCGAACCTCCTCTGGGCGACAGACGGCATCAACCGGAAGGACGGCCGCCGCACGACACCCTCTCCCTTCAACTGGCAGGGGATTGAGATCTATGTCGTGAAATCAAACGGCGTCTGGCTCTGGGAACCGGAGCGGACGAGTCTCCGCTTCATCAAGGGAGGCGATCTCAGAACCGCCGTCGCCCCGGTGGATCCGCTCGTCTCCCGCGCTCCGGTGCACCTCGTCTATGTCGCGAATCTCGAGAGCACAACGATCCGCGCGACCGAGTCCGCAAGTGAATTCCTCGCCTTTATCCGAAGCGACCGCTTCAAGCGGATCGGCACCTGGACCCAGTCCTCGGTCCGGAATGCCGTGATGATCGATGTCGGCGCTAAAGTGCAGGCCTGTTACCTCGCCTGCGCCGCGATGGGGCTTGGCACCGTCTGCCGCATTACGCTTGACCGAGGCGCGGCGCGCGAGGCGCTCTCGCTTAAACCCCGCCAGATCGTGATCGCGTCGCAGTCTGTCGGACACACGCTCTAAGCACACTTTTCTCCGGAATACACATCCGGCGAAATCCAGACAGCGAAAAGCCGCAGGCGTGAAACCTGCGGCTTTTTGTCTTACGCGGTCCGCGTCAGATCATCAGATCTTCGCGAGACGCTCCAGCGCTTCAACGGTGTCTGCGGGAGAACCGAACGCGGTCATACGGACATAGCCTTCACCGGCAGCGCCGAAACCGACACCCGGCGTGCAGACCACGGCGGCGTTCTCGAGCACCTTATGGAAGAAGCCCCAGGAGTCCGTGCCTTCCGGCGTCGCGACCCAGAGGTACGGGGCGTTCTTCCCGCCGATCACTTCAAGACCCATGCGGGTGAGGCCTTCATGCATCACCGCGGCGTTCTTCTGATAGATCCCGATCGTCTGGCGGATTTCCTGCTTGCCTTCTTCGGAATACACCGCTTCGGCGGCGCGCTGCACGATATAGGGGCAGCCGTTGTACTTCGTACCGTTTCTGCGGCTCCAGAGGGGCTTCAGAGCGACCTGGCCGCCCTTGCCGTCCGAGATCTTCAGTTCTTCCGGCACCACCACGTAGGCGCAGCGGAGACCCGTGAAACCGGCGGTCTTCGAGAAGCTGCGGAATTCGATCGCCACCTCGCGGGCACCCTCAATTTCATAGATGCTGTGCGGGACGCCGGGTTCCGTAATGTAGGCTTCGTAGGCGGAGTCGTACAGAATCACGCTGCCTTCGCGGCGGGCATAGTCGACCCAGGCCTTCAGCGCGTCACGCGTGAGCACCGTGCCTGTCGGGTTATTCGGGTAGCAGAGGTAGATCACATCCGGACGGACCTTCGGGAACTCCGGCACAAAACCGTTCGCCTTCGTGCAGGGCAGGTAAACGATGTTCGACCACTTGCCGTTCACGTAGTCACCGGCGCGGCCGGCGATGACGTTCGAGTCCACGTAAACCGGGTACACCGGATCCGTCACGGCAATCACGGCGTCGTTCGAGAAGAGCTCCTGGATGCTGCCGACATCCGACTTCGCGCCGTCGCTCACAAAGATTTCAGACGCGTCCACCTTGATGCCGCGGTCCTGATAGTCATTCTTCGCGATCGCTTCGCGAAGGAACGCGTAGCCCTGCTCGGGGCCGTAACCGCGAAAGGTCGCCGCATTCCCCATCTCGTCCACGGCAGAGTGCAGCGCGCGGATCACCGCGGGGGCGAGAGGCTGCGTCACGTCACCGATACCCAGGCTGATCACGCGCTTCTCGGGAGCCGTCTTCTTGAAGGCCGCGACCTGATGAGCGATTTCCTGGAAGAGATAGACGCCAGGGAACTTGAGAAAATTGCCGTTAACAGTTGTCATGATGTTTCTTTATCAGTTTTTTTGAGCCCGGAGCAGCGCCTTCGGTATTGAAGACCGTGCTCAGACGAGCAGGGGATAAAAGTTTTTCTGGTGAATTTCGAGTTTAACGGAATTGAGGTGCCTTGAAGCGCCAAACGGGACCCGAAATACGGGAAGTTTCCGCAATATCCTCCGCCATATCTCGTGCCCTGCGGGATAACGGCCTGAAAACTCCCGCTGTTCTATAATTTACTTACTAATCAATCAGTAAAAAAGCCCTTCCGTCCGAATAGGACACGAAAGGGCTTAACGCATAGCCATAAGCATAACAGGGGAGCAGACATGCCGGGATCCAGAAATCGGGACGACTTCATCGCAGCCGCAAAGAGCCTCTTCGCCTCACGGGGGGTTGATGGCGTCACGATGCGAAACATCGCGGACGCTCTCGGACTCACACAGGCCGCGCTCTATTACCACTTCACGAGTAAGGATGAGCTGTATCTCGCGGTGCTGGAGCGCACGGCGGAAGGCACGATCGCGAACCTCAAAGCCGCGGTGAAATCGCACCGGAAGCCTGTGGAACGGCTCCGAGCCCTCCTCACTGAACTCTGCCGGGCGCTCTACGAGGATCAGGACCGAGGCCGCCTCCTTCTCCGGTCGCTGATCGACGAGGATAAGGAGCGGGGCAAGGTGCTCGGGGAAGGGGTGTTCGGCGAAGGCTTCAGGCTCTTCCAATCCGAAGCCGCGAAGATCTGGCCTGAGCTTGACTCAGGCGAAATCACGCTTTCCCTCATCGCTTCCTGCTCTTACGCCTATACGCTTTCCGATATGCGGCTTCACCTTCCGGGGATCGCGAAGGAAACGCCCTCCCCTGTGGCCTACGCCGACCACCTCATCCGGGTGCTGAAGATTGGGGACGCGTCATGAAATCCGGTTTTCTCGCCGCGCTTCTCGCGATACCGCTCATCCTCTCCGGGTGCTCTGATCAGCCGGGGAGCCCCGCGGCGGACAGAAAGGCTGAGCCGCTCCAGGTGGAAACGATCCGCCCGGTGACAGAAACGAGCGCCCCGAGAGAATTTCCGGGGTCTGTTGCCGCCTCACGCCTCCTCCCCATGGCATCCCGCCTCCCCGCCTACATTCGGTCCGTTCCTCATCAGGAAGGGGATCTCGTGAAGCGGGGTGAAGTGATTGCGGTGCTCGATGACTCTGACGTCCGCTCGATCCGTGAGCAGGCCTACGCGGATGTGAAGGCCGCCTCGATCCGGCTCCGCGACGCGGAAACCGATGTACAGAAGTTTGAGGGGCTATACCGGGATGAAGCAGCGAGCGAAATCGAGCTCCGCAAAGTGAAGCTCCTCCGGGACCAGACGGCTGAAACGCTCCGCGCCGCGCGCGCCCGCCTTACGCAGGCGAACGAGCGCCTCGGTGACGCCGTGATCCGGGCTCCGGAATCGGCGCGCGTTCTCTCGATTCAGCTGCAGCCCGGAACGCTCGCGGTCCCGGGGCTTCCGATCGTGACACTCGAGTCGCTGGACGGCCAGGTGTTTGAGATTCATTTGCCAGCCGAGCTCCTCGGCTCCGTGAAACCGGGCGACCCCGCGGCTGTGACGCTGGATGGCCGGACGGCCCCCATCAAAGGCACCGTCACACAGGCCGTGCATTCCGCGGACCCCGTGACCCGCACTGGAGTGGTGAAAATCGCGCTCCCGAAGGGAGACCGGATTCTCACCGGGACGTTCGGCCGCGCCGCGATCGCCGGTAACGCGTCCGAAAAAGGCATCTTTATTCCGAAATCCGCGATCACGAACCGGGGAGGGCTGGATGGCTGCTTTGTGATCCGGGACGGACACGCGGAATTCCATTGGCTGAGGCTTGGCACCACGCTCCCTGACGGATCGCGTGAAGCCGATGCCGGGCTGAAGGGAGATGAGATTCTCATCAAATCCCCGCCTTCATCGCTTACGGACGGCGCACCGGTAAAAGCGATACCTGATCCTGCCGCCGCAGCCGGAGCCGCGCCGTGAGTAAGCCGCTGAATCTTCCCGGTCGCTTCGCGCGATGGTTCGTGGACTCAAAACTCACGATCCTCATCATCATCGCGTCACTTGCCGCCGGCATCATCGCCATGCTCACCACGCCCCGCGAAGAGAACCCGCAGATCTCGATGCCGGCCGCCGAAGTGATCATCACGCTCCCCGGCGCGAAGCCCGCCGAAATCGAGGACCTCATCGTGAAGCCCGCGGAACGCGTGATCAACCAGATCCCAGGGGTTGATCATGTGTTTTCAACCGCGATGGATTCGGCTGCCGTGATCAGCGTGCAGTACAAAGTGAATGAAAACAAGGAAGCGAGTCTCGTGAAGCTTTACGACCGCTTCCGGAGCGCGAGGAACGAATTCCCGAAAGAAGCATCAGACGCCCGGATCATCAGCGCGGACGCGGATGACGTGCCGATTCTCGCCGTAACACTCACGGGCGGCGGCTACGACGACTACGCGCTGCGGCGGATCGCCGAGCGGTTTGTGGAGGGGCTCACAAGCCTCAAGGATGTCTCCACGTCCTACGTTTACGACGGCCGGACGCGGGAGTTTGAGGTCACGATGGATCCGAAGAAACTCGCATCCTTCGGGATCCCGGCTGAAGCCGTGCGGCTCGCCCTCAAAACCACGAATATCGCGGCGCCGCTTGGCGCTGAAGCGGCGGCGGATACCGGCCGCACGCTTCGCTACGACGGCTTTGTGACATCCGCAGCCGACCTGAAGCGTCTCGTGATCGCGTCTCCCGCAGGGCGGCCAGTGCTTCTGCAGGATGTGGCGGAAGTGACTGACGGGCCGTCATCCGAACGCACGGCCCTCAGCCGCTGGGCTCCGGGACCGGCTTCCAAACTCGCGAAGTCTGCCGCGGGCGAAGCCCCTTCTGTCACCTTCGTGGCGGCGAAGAAAAAGGGCACCAACGCCGTCGTGGCGACAGAAGCGATGCTCGGCCGCATCCACCGGATGCAGGAGCAGTTCCTTCCGAAAGATGTTCACCTCATCATCACGCGTAACGACGGCGCGAAGGCGAACGAAGCCGTGAACTCCGTGATCGGTCATATCGCGGTGTCGATTGCCGCGGTCTTCGCGATCACCTGGATATTCCTCGGGTTCCGCGCGGCCTGCATCACCGGGATCACGATCCCGCTCATTCTGTCGCTCACGCTCTTCATCAATGAGGCGGCAGGGCTCACGATCAACCGGGTGTCGCTCTTTGGGTTTGTGATCGCGCTCGGGCTCCTCGTCGATGACTCAATCGTGGTGATTGAGAATATCGACCGGCATTACGCGGCGGATCCCACCGCGGACCGCGCGACGCTCGCCGCCCGCGCGGTCTCTGAAATCGGCTACCCGACGATCCTCGCGACCTTCACCGTGATGCTGGTTTTCTACACGCTGATTCCGTCGCTCTCCGGGATGCCGAAGCAGTACTTCTTCCCGATCGGCTTCATGGTGCCGACCGCGGTGTTCAGTTCCCTCATCATCGCGTATTCCGTCGCCCCGTGGGCCGCGAAGCGGATCCTGAAGGTACCGGATCATAAGGAAGAACCAAGCCCGGACGGCCATCCGAAACTCGGAAAGCTCGGTCACTTCTACTATCGGACCGCCGGGTGGCTGGTCGGGAACCCGAAGCGAACCAAAATCTTCCTCGCGGCGCTCACGCTCCTTCTCATCCTCTCGTTCCTGATGCCCGCCTGGCAGTTCATCCGGCCGCAGGGGATCTCGGGACCGGTGTCCTTCTTTGGCGTTGAGACCGGGTTCCTCCCGAAGGACGACAAGAACACCTTTAACGTCTCGCTCAAACTCGCGGACGGCACACCGCTTGAAGTGACGGACCGCGCGGTGCGGGATACCGAAGCGATCGTGAAGCAGATTCCGGAGGTGACGGATGTCCTCTCCTGGTCCGGGATGCCCGGTGTCCCCGACTTCACCGCCATGTTCCGAGGCAGCACGCAGCCCGGAAGCAACATCGGCGCGGTGCGCGTGAATCTCGTCGATAAGGGCGAACGGCACCGGACGTCGATTGAAATCGCGGCGAAGCTCCGAAAGGACCTGAAGGAAGTCTCCGCCCGGTACCCGGAATCCACGATCCAGGTGGTGGAGGATCCGCCGGGACCCCCGATGCGGGCCACAGTGCTTGCCGAAATCTATGGGAACGACGGTGAGCAGCTCCGGGCCGCAAGCGAAAAGGTGAGAAACGCCTTCCGCTCCACGTACGACATGGTGGAGACGACGACCACGGAACCGACCGATATCCCTGAGGCGCGCTTCGAAGTGGATCAGGAGAAGGCGTCGCTTGCCGGTGTCTTCCCCGCGGAAGCCGCTCTCGCGCTTCGCCGCTATACGGCGGGGGAAACGGTGGGCTACGGACACGCGCCGGGCGAACGGACCGCGCAGCCCGTGATTCTCCGGGCGGACTATGGGAACAAGGTGGATCCGGCGGAGCTTGGCGGTCTCACCGTGAAGAATAAACTGGGGCTCGATGTACCGCTCTCCGAACTCGTCCGTGTGACGCACACCACGGCTCCCCGCCCGATTCTCAATAAAGACGGCACGCGGGTGGTGCTGGTTGGCGGTGAACTCGGGAACTCGGTTCCGGCCTACGCGGTGCTCGATCTCAACCATCGGCTTAACGGGATGCCGGTCGGGAACGGTGACCGTCTCGCGACCGGAAACCTCGGCCTCACGCCAGTCCGAGCCGACCTTTCCCGCGCCCCGGTGCAGCTTCTCTGGGATGGCGAGATCCGGATGACGCTTGACTGCTACCACGATCTCTTTATCGCGCTCTCAGCCGCCGTCATGCTGATCTTCTTCATTCTCGTCGCGTACTACCGGTCGTTTATCCTGCCGGCCGCCGTGATGTCCGCGATTCCGGTCTGCTTTATCGGACTCTTCCCTGGGCACTGGCTCACGGGACAGATCTTCTCCGCCACATCGCTGATCGGCCTTGTGACACTGACAGGCGTCCTCGTCCGGAATTCGCTTCTTATCGCAGACTTTGTGACGGAATACATGCGGGAAGGGATTTCGGTGCGGGAAGCGGTGCTGCTCGCCGGCGCTGTCCGTCTCCGCCCGATTCTTCTCACGTCGCTCTCCATTATTTTCGGTTCCATCATCATGCTGATTGACCCGATTTTCGGCGGCCTTGGCTGCTCCTTCATCTTCGGAACGATCGCGTCCACGGTGTTCACGATGGCGCTCACTCCGGTGATGCTTTACTGGTACTACACGCGCTGGCCCTATAAGGAGGCGAAGGATGAAGAGTAAAAGAACCGTTTCACTCGTCCTCCCGCTCGCGGCGGCTGTCTTCGCGGCCCTCACGCCTGCCCCAGCAGCCGCGGAATCGATGTCTGCCGCTGCGGACGCCGCCGTTGCCGCGTCCCGCCCGCTTAAAGCCGCGGGAAGCCTCAGCGCCGCGGCGCGCGAGAATCTCGACGCCGCAAAGGCAGAACGGATGCCGTCTGTCACACTCTCCGCGAACCACTTCCGGTTTGAGAGCGGGCTCGGGATGAACGTGAACCTCTTTGGGTTCTCGGCGTCCGTCCCCGTGACCGAGAACCATACGACGGGGTACGCCGTATCCGCGGCCCTTCCGCTTTACACCGGAGGCCGGATCTCAAAGCTCATCGAAGCGGGAGAAGCCGCGGCAGACTCCGCGTCCTACTTCGAAAAGACGACAGAAAACGAAGTCCGCTATCAGGCGTCTCTCCACTATGTGGCGGTCGCAGAGGCGGAGGCGCTCCTGCGCGCCGCGGAGAAGCACGAAGCCGCGGTCGCAGCGCATAAGAAACAGACCGAGGCGCGGCTTAAAAAAGGGATGGCGGTGAAGAACGAACTCTATGCCGCCGAATCCGCGCTCGCCACGGCGCATGACGCGGTGATCGCAGCAAAGACCACCCTCTCCACCGCAGAAGCGTCCTATAACCGGCTTCTCGGGCGGGAGCTCGATGAACCTGTGACACTCGACCCGATTCCGGAGCCGCTCATCTCAGAAACGCTTCCGGAACTGACAGACGACGCTGTGCGCTCAAGCACAGAGCTCGCGTCGCTCTCAGAACAGGTCAAGGCGGCGGACGCCGCAGCCGGGGCCGCCCGGGCCCGCAATCTTCCGCAGGCCGCGCTTGTCGCAGGCTACGGGAAGCAGAACGGGCACTATCTCACGGAAAAACGGAGTTCCGGGTGGATTGCCGGTGTGGTGGTCTCCTGGACCATATTTGATGGCGGCATCGGGTCATCGCGCGCTGCGGCCAGCGAAAAGACCGCGGGAGCGCTCACCGATGCCCGGGCTGAGGCGGAGTCAGTCTTAAGACTTGACATGAGAACCGCGTGGCTCTCCTGGGAAGAAACCGAATCGCGGCTTAATGCCGCCAAATCCTCTCTCCTGTTCGCGGAAGAGAATCTCCGCGTGACCTCCGAACGCTATGGCGCGGGGCTCGCCCCGCACACCGAAGTGCTGGATGCCGAATCCATGCGGTCCGCCGCAGAAGCGCGGGTCATTCACGCGGCCTCAGAACGCGTCCGGGCGTGGCTTCGCATCAGGAAGCTCTCCCACTCGGTCTGAACGCCTCCTGAGGCCGTTTAAAGCCCGTTTCAACCTCCTTCCAAAAGCGCTACCTGCAGGTTTGATCTGCTCCCAAAATTTAGGATTCATTAAATAAAAATCCTATCTGAGGAAGATAGAATCTTTCGGACGAAAGGTGCCGCTCTTGTCTTGGTTCACCCGCAACTTGAGTACCTCCCGGTGAATGTCAAATGATCTTTCGCAAAAATTGTTCGTAAAAAGTAAGTTGCAGTGTTTGTTTAAGCAGCCCTGGACAAGCGCTTTTCCTCCAGCTGTCCATTCTCGGGGTTAAGCCATACCTTCCCGATCGGCGTGCAGTTCAGCACGGTATCGCCGATCCAGCACTCCGAGTGGTGTTTGCGCGCCTCCAGCATCGTCTTCTTGCGCCAGCGCAGCACTTCCGCGTCCTCGCCGCGGTAGCGCCGGAGGCTGCCAAGAGTCTTTTTGTCACGCAGAGCGCGGTTTCCCACGCTGTGGCCGAACTAGAGGCCTTTATACGGGCTACCGGCACTCACGGACGGCTAACCCTCACGACAGAAGGCCGCGCAGTGCTCGAGGCACCGGAATCGATTTTCTCAGCTATGGAGAAAGGCGAGAAAAATGTTCGGAGACTGCGGGCGCAGAAAACGAGGTTACTGCGAATCGGCTGCCCCTTTCTCATCCTGCAAACGATCCTCACGCCCAAGCTCGCCCACTTTCATCACCACCATTCCGAGGTAGAAGTGCGGCTCACGATTGAAAACTGGATGCAGCTGATGCTCGATCCGCTGCTCTCCGAACACGACATCGGGTGCTTCCGCTACAGCTTTTTCGCGAGCCGCAAGAACTTCGGGACTCTCGAGGGTCGGACGCTTTCGCTCGAGGATCTGAGCAGGCTACCTATGGTCATCCTCAGGTCCGGAAACAACACGAGCGACTGCCTAGGTATTCGCCACTGTGGGACTGCGACTGCGGGTAAGCGTCAAGACAGACACCCTGTCCTTCACCGAGGAGTATACCCGGGCGGGCTTCGGGGCGGGGGGGGGCTTATCCCCGAGCCGCCCCTGCCCTCGGGACGCTATACCATGCTCTACCGAAACGAAGTCAAGTTGCCGCAGACGGCCAAAAACTTCCTCGGGGCGTTCAGAACTGAGCCGCCCCCCATCCTAAAAGTTGCGTCGCTTCGACCTTCCCCTGCGAGGGCCTGCCGCCCAGCCCCCGCGCCTTTTTCAGAACCCGCTTAAGGCTAGGGCTCAGAAGTGATAATCCAGCCCCAAGAAAACCTGCGTGGCCTCCAAGACATAGCCGCCCCTTCCTTGGGCAAGTTTTTCAGCCTTGCCCGAGGTGAAGGACTGGGTGGCCGCAACGTAGCCGATCACCTTCTTACTGAACCAGTACTCCCATGCCGCCGCGAGCACGGTGCGATCGAAGTCGACGTCATGGTCGCGCGCGAGCTTGCCGGTAAAGTACTGGGCATCCGCGATGAACTTGTTCTTGCCTATCGTATATGTCGCGCCCAGTAGGAAACTCTCGCCGTTGAAGCCTCCGTCCTCAATGCGACCCTTCACGCCGTCGAGCTTACTCGCCGAGAGCTTGCCGCCGGTCGAGAAATTCGACTGATAGCCCGCGCCTGCAAAAAGCTTGAGGGCCGGAGTGACCGCCCACCAGCCGCCCAGCTGATACATGCGCGCGTCAGGCTTGCGGCTATTCGCCGCGTGCTTGGAGTCCACGTTGGCAAAGGTGAGAGAAAGGTACAGATCCTTCGACTGGTAGTTTCCTGCCAGGGCGAACGTGTGGTTCTTGTCGTTCCACTCGACAGAGTCGTTATCGGTATCACCCAATGAGTAGGAGGCCCCAAAGCGGAACCCGCCTAGGGAAGGGGAGCGATAGTGCAGACCATTGCTCACGCGCGAGGAATTCGCAAAGGTCGACCCGATAGAGGCGTTGCCGTAGGAAGTGCCAAACGGATCATAGCGCAGCAGACCCATCGAGTAAGGCGCCACGGTGGACTGCACGGTGCCCGCGCGGCCCGCACCCAGCTCTCCGTAGGGACCATCTACGGCGAGAATAGAGCGGCGGTCAAACAGCTTGCCGCTAGTTGTGTTCGCACCGGTATCAATGTAGTAGCCCGCTTCGAGGTAACCCTTTACCTTCCAGCCATTTCCAAGGTCCTCGGTCATGTTGAAGCCCCAGCGTGGGGTCGAACGGCCGTTTCTCATTTCAAGGGTGTCGTCCCCCCCCTTAACATGGGTGTAGACCAAACCCGTGTCGGCCCGACCGTACATCTCGACCTTCGCCGCGGCCCGAGCCGCCTGAGGAATCGTCAGGGCAGCCGCCATGACGGCGCTGAGCAGCGCCACAGTCAGTTTCGATAGTTTCATTTGCTCTCCTTTTCTTGTCTTCGATTTGAGTGAAAATAGCCGCCGTCATGCCGTTAGAGGCCATGGCGGCTCTGCTCCTTCCGCAGCCCTGCCTCGGGCGGCGCATACTGCCTGAAAGCTTCAAGAGATCCAGCGAGTCCCTTCATCGCGGTCTGCCAGAACTGAGGATCCGAGCAGTCCGCTCCGAAATGGGCGAGCACCAGCTGATCGACCGTCATTCGCCCGGTGTCGCGCAGCATCCGGACATAGAATGGATAGAAGTCCGCCCCCATATCCCGCCACTTCTGAAGCAGGATTTGAGAAAGCAGAAAGCCCACAGTGTAGGGGTAGTTGTAGATCAGCTGATCAGTCTTGTAGTAATGCAGCTTATAGGCCCAGAGACTCACGTCGGGCAGTGCACTCTCTCCGTACCACTGATGCCAGGCGCGGGTCATGAGCTCCCGGCACCGCTCGGCACTCACCTTGCCCGAGATCCGCTCGCGCAGGAACTCGAGCTCGAAGCTATACCGGACGGGCACGTTCATCATGAAGTTAGCCCAGCTCTTTAGATCCTGCCAGAGCATCGCAAACTGACCGGCGCGGTCAGAGCGCCGGTACAGATAATCGCGCACCACAGCCTCGTCGAAAGTGCTCGCCATTTCCGTGAGCGTCATAGGAAACTCCGTCTGCACCGCGGGCAAATCCCGCATGATCCAGTAGTGAAAGGCATGCCCCATCTCGTGAGACTGCTGGATGACAGAGGCGAGGCTGCCCTGATAGGTTGAGAAAATCCGGGGCATCCGGAACTCTTCGAAGCGCGAGTAGAAGGCTCCCCCAATCTTGCGATTCGAGGGCTTTGCATCGATCCAGCGCTTCTCGCGCATCATCCGAAAGAACGCTTCGATCTCGGGACTCACAGCGCGCAGCGCCCCGCACACCGTCTCAAAGCCATCCGAATAGGAAATCGGAGGGGGAACCGCGTGAGGAGCGACCTGCGGCGCAGGGGCCATCAGATCCCAGAACGGCAGCACCTTGCGCCCCAGCCACGGCGCGCGTAGCGTAACGCAGGCGCGCACGTCGTCGAGCCGAGCGCGGATCGCACTGAACATCGCCTCCAGACCTTCCTGGGAAAGCCGGTTCTGGTGCAGTGAAACTTCGAGCGCGGAGACTCCCGCGCGGCCGAAATACTCGAGCCGAAAGCCGTGCAGCGCGGCGAGCAACTTCGCGTAGGCATCTCCCCGCACCTTGTAGTGCTGCTCAATCCCCCGGCCCGTCGTCTCGCGCAGGACCGGATCCGGATCGCCCTTGAGAATCGCCACCATGCGGGCCGCTCGAACCGTCACCGGCGTGCCATCGCTGCGGCGGGCCTCGATCGCCACTTCCTTCTGCAGGCGCTTGAACTCAGCTCCGAGGGGCTTGAACTCTGCAGCCTCGCGCTGCGCCTCCTCCTCGCAAAGGTTGGCGGGCAGCCGGCGCTTCCAGTGCAGCGCGCGCTGGTCCATTTCAAAACGCCAGTGCGCAAGCGGCACGCGCTGCCAGAGCGGGTCTCCACGATCCAGAGCATCGATCGCCTGGAAAAGCCCCGCCGAGGCGGCGTCAAGCCTCGCTTCAGCCCGAGCAATCGCTGCATTTTCCGGATCAATTCTCGCATCGGTCGAGTCTTTCGCCCCTAGGCACTTCACGAAGGCCCGAAGCGAAGACAGTCTCATGAGGGCTTCCTCATAAAGGCCGAGCTCGGAGAGCAGCTCCTCTTTCTTCGGCCTGGCCGCGCCTTCAAGCGCCACGGTGAGTTCAGCAACCCGTGCGGCGGAAACGCGCCAGCGCTCCGAGCCGATGTCACCGTAGGCATCCTGCATCTGCCACTCAGGCGCCTGCAACGTGTTTTCTTCCCTTGCTTCTGTCATTTCTCGCGCCCTCTCCGGATCAAAGCGTGAACAGGAAAACGATGATCTGATGCGCGATCAGCCCCACGATGCAGGGGACGGAGGCACGCTTGACAAGTTCAAGCGGATTCATCTTAAGCATCGCGGCGATGGCCACCACTACACCGGCGACCGGAGACAGAGGCCTGGCAATGGTCGAAGCCTGATGCATCGGCAGCACTAGCGCCACAGGATTGACCCCCATGTCCTTTGCGATCTTCGGCACCATCTCGACGATCGGATAGAAGGAAGCGCCGTTGCTGCCCGCAATGATCGCTACAGCGGTGGTGATGAGGACAAAGAGGATGGACATGCCCAATACGCCAAAGCCTGCGGTGTTGGCAAGCCCCACAATCGCGTCGAGCATGCCGAGGGACTTGAAGCCCTGGGCGAATACGCCGGCCGCAATCACGAGCGAGACGACGCCCGACATGGAGCGGCCCATCGCCTGCAGGAACACTTTGCAGCCCGCGCTGATCTTGTCAAAGCTGAATTTCCAGCGGAAGGTCTCGATCACCATGCCGATGATCACGCACAGGAACATGAGCGTGATGATGTCGAGCTTGATACTGCTCACGACATAGGGCGAAAACACCACCACGAGGATCATAGGCAGGAACGGAAGAATCGCGTAGAACTTCGGAGCGTCGACCATCGGCTTCTTGATCGCCTCATCAAACACGAGCGCCTCCCCCTTGTGCTCGGCACAGTTCCAGTCCTCCCTGCGATCCAGGTAGCTCTGCCAAAAAAAGTGCGCCACCGCCATGATGGCGATCACCGGCAGCCCTGCTGGAATCTTGTAGAAAAAGACATAGTCGAGGATCGTCAGCGAACAGGCCTTGGACGCCGCGGCGGTCGAGCCCCCAATCAGCACGAGGGAAACGGCCCCGGAGGTCACGAAAATGGCACCGATCGCTTTTTTGTTCAGGCCGATCGCCACAAGGGCCGGTCCCATGAGCGCCATGCACAGCACCCCTAGGCCGACGGCCGACGTGATCACCATGGAAACGGCCTTGCCCAGCAGGAAGCCCACCACAAGGACCATGTACGGGTTCCTGAAAAGGGAAAGTGGCTTGATCGCAATCCGCACGAATGCGTCATTCGCACCAATATGGGTCATGTAGGAAGCGAAACCCACCATCGCCATAATGAGCAGGCCCAGGCTCGAGAGCCTATTGGAGAACATGTAGCGGATGAACTCCACGACATTGAAGATGTCGCTGCCAGTCGGAACCGCGCCTTTCTTGGGCAGGAAAGTTCCTATGTCAAAGACCGCGGCGCACAGCAACATGAACGCGCCGCTCGCAAACAGCACGAGCGGGGCATACTTGCCCCTCAGGATGGCCCAACCCACGACAACCAGAGTGGCACAGCCGATTGCAATGCCCAACATGATTATCTCCTTAAAAAAATAGACAAAGTCCATTTTGGGGAGTCTGACGGCTGCAGTAAAGATGAAAACGGGTTTATTTAAGGTTTTATGGGATAAACTCTTAAGTATTTTCACCTATTTATGAGAAAATAACGATGAGCCGATCAGGAAAAACGGCCATAATTCGGATTGAATATTAGTATTAACCTTAATGATATAAGTAATAACTCTTAGTTAAGCGCATTCCCTAATTCCTCAGCCGGCTTTCAGTGGGAGAATTTTTCGAAACGGCAGGTTCAGGTCTTCAGATAGAAACTCTTCGGTGGCAGTCATAGAATGGACGGAAAATACGCAGAGCCGCTCCCCTGTTGGGACAAAGATGGGATTTTTGATGTGTCCGGAGGAGAATTCCAGTCGGGGAAGGAGAGGCTCGCAGCGCTGTGTGCGATGGCCGACGCGCTTTCCGGTCTTAGGGCGGGCGGCCCCACGCTCGAGGAGCTTGCGCGCGTGGTCGATGAGGCCCGGGAGCTAGTCTGGACGCTGCTCACAGCCACGCGCGGAGCGCTGAGCCTCCTCCTCCTCGGACGTGCGTGCGTCAGCCGAGCGCCACGAGCTACTGCGCCTTTCGGAACGGGTTGAACGGGCCGCCTCGCTATGCCGGGACAAGCTGAGGTTGCTGCCAGCAAGCTCCGCCGAACTGGCGAAACCCGAAATCCGAGCTCAGCTCAATGCCTTTGCCCTTCCCGATCCGTTCTACGCTGAGCGCAACACGCTTCGAGGCCGGGTCTACGAACCTCTGTCGGCACTCCACCGCCAGCTGTGCAACCGCATGATCCTGAAACTTGACTCGGAGACGTCAGGCGAGGTCCCAAGACGCTTTAGCTTCTCCCAGGCCCTTTCGATTCTCAAAAACTCAAATGACCCGAGGCTGCGCAAGGCAATCTTCTGCTCGATGAACGCTTGGATCGCAGAGCGCGGAGAGCTTTTCGCCGACCTGCAGAGCGCGGTCGAAGGTTGCCGCAAGGAAGCGGCCGCCCAGTCCGGACTCTCAAACTTCGGCTACATGTTCCGCACCGAGCACATCACCCCCGAGACGTATTCGGCGCTGTTTTCTGCTATCCGTGGAGCACTGCCGAAGCTGCGCCGCACGGTCTCACTGCGCGCCCCGGTGTTCGGACAACCTCGACTGCATACGAGTCTACTCTTTGCCCCGCCTCCGCCCGGCTACTTAGGAAAGGCCTTCGCGCGCGGAGCCAATAGCATCATGACTCTGCCAGGGCTGCTACGCGCAATCCGCTCGGCCCTCACACCTATCATCCCCTTTTTCGACCAGTTCGTCTCCGACGAGCTCGAGCATCACTGGATCGAAACCCGCCGCTTTTCAAACCGCGCAGGCGGCGGGTGGTGCGACAACCTGCCCACGCTGGGGGCGGTCGCAGTCTTCACCGATGTCTCTCCGGGCATGCCCTCGGCTTTCTGGCTGTCGCACCTACTCGGCGTAGCAGGGCTCCATCGGCTGCTGATGAGGGCTCCCATGTCGCTACGGTGCGTTCCTCTCACGGTCGTGGAAACCGCAGGAATGCTGGTAGTCACGGCGCTCGAAAAACACTTCTACAGCCACTTCAACGGCGGCTCCTCGGAACGCGCAGCGCTCTGGTTTTCGATGATGACGCTCACCAACGAGCTAATCACTCTGCCCTTCCGGCACGAACTCGCCAAGCGCATCCAGGCCGAACTTGGAAAGCGTAAGCTCGCTGCGAGAGACTTCAACCGCCTCACCGAGGAGATTTGGAAGGCATTCTTTGCAGACACTACACAGAACTTTGATGAATATATCTGGGCCTACAAGCGCCATTTTTATATGATGAGGCCCTTCTACGACTTCCAGTACACTTTCGGCTTTCTCGTTTCCCGGCAGCTTCTGGCGCAGCTTGCTGAATCTGGCGACGGAACTCTCTATGAGCACTTTTTTCTCGCGCTCGCGCATCAGCCCTGGGAGGAAGTCTGTAGCCAGTACCTGCAGAAAGATATCCGTAGCCCCTCCTTCTGGGAGGAAGCCATCGTCCTCGCTACCGAGCCCCTAAGACGGCTCGAGGCCTCTCCCAGACTCCTCGCCTACTTCCAGAACCAGCTCTGAGGGACCACTCCGAACAAATTCCCGCAGAGGCCTTAAGATGATACTTCTGCACCCGCCCGTCGCCTCCCCATGCTGAGAAAAATTCCCCTGGAGTTTCTTCTGCCTGTCTCATCCTGCGCTCCTTTCATCGATGACTTCACCATCGTGGTCACCAGCCTCTACCTATTCGATCTGCAGTAGGGCCTGGATGATTTTTCCTGGGCGACGACTGCCCCACCGCACAGCCCTTCCCTGCTGAGCAGCTGACCACGAAGCAGCAGAGCCAGGAGCTGACCGGCATGATGATGGTTTGGTACACGGAGTCGCTCGCTACCGTGATCACAGATGTTCTTCTTCTCATGGAGCACTCCTGCTACCTCCTGATGCCCGTCACCTCTTTCCTACGCCTGCGGCAAGCGAAAAAACCGCGGGAGCGCTTACCGATGCCCGGGCGGAGGCTGAGTCTGTTCTCCGCCTTGACATGAGAACCGCGTGGCTCACCTGGGAAGAAACAGAGTCGCGGCTCAGCGCTGCCAAATCCTCTCTCCGGTTCGCGGAAGAGAATCTCCGCGTAACTTCGGAACGCTATGACGCGGGACTTGCCCCGCACACCGAGGTGCTTGACGCCGAATCCTTGCGGTCCGCAGCTGAAGCGAGAGTTGTCCACGCGGCTTCAGAACGCATCCGCGCATGGCTCCGTCCGCATCAGGAAAAAAATCACCCACTCGGTCTGAACGCGCTCTGAGCCATTTAAAGCCTGTTTCAACTATCTCGCAAAAGCGCCGGAGTTTCCCCAGCGCTTTTTTCTGCCTCCGACACTGGAAAAAAACAACAGATCGACTTTTTCCCTGGCAAAAGTCAGCCGTGACAGAAAAACGAAAAAAATCCCTATCAGAGCGTTCAGCCTTGACAAGGCACCGTGTTTTCTTCCAGATAGCAAAAAAGCCAGAAAATCATCAAATCTTCTGGCCTTTCCCACGTTTCCGTGTAGTATTTTAGTTGGCGGGGGTGGTAGGACTCGAACCTACGGATATCGGATTCAGAATCCGATGCCTTAACCAACTTGGCGACACCCCTGTCTTTTTAAGCACCGGTCGCTCACGCTTCCGACACTCCCTAACCGGCATTCCTTGCGGAACACTCAGTTAAAACTGGTGCGGTCGATGAGAGTCGAACTCATATGGATTTCTCCGCCACCCCCTCAAAGTGGTGCGTCTACCAATTTCGCCACGACCGCATTAGATTGTTAATACGTTTTGCGCTGTTTTGTTTTGCGCGTCACGTAGGATTGTTATTTTACCTAGGAATTTCGTTTTGGGAAGGGGTGGTAGGGTTATTCCTAGTATCAGCCGTATTGGAGGCAGCCGGAGCCGGGGCAGCAGCGCCCGAAGCCGCCGGAGCGGACGGGGCAGCAGCGGGGGCAGACGGAGCCGCGGCCGGAGCAGACACGTCAGCCGGAACGGAGGACAGCGTGCCGAGCACGCCGCCGTTATCGCTCGCCTGGCGGGCATTGTGATGCGCGAAAGCGCCGGAACCGATCGTGATCGCGATCGTGGACAGGAAGAACACCGCGCCGATGATCCAGGTCATCTTCGACAGGAAGCTGCCGGAACCGGCGGCGCCGAAGATCGAGCCCGAAGCGCCGGAACCGAAGGCGGCGCCGAGATCAGCGCCCTTGCCGTGCTGCAGCAGCACGAGAACGATCAGGGCAATGGCGGAAAGCACCTGTACGACCAGGCCAATGCTCATTAATAAGGACATTCTTTTTCCTCTATAAACCGATATCACCGCACTGCGGCGCAAATCCGATAAAAGTTCCCTGCGTCGAGCGACGCCCCGCCTACCAGGGCGCCGTCCACATCAGGCAGAGCGATGATCTCTGCAGCGTTTTGGGGCTTCACGCTCCCGCCGTAAAGAATGCGGATCGCTCCACCCTTCACAGGGTCTGCTTCCTCGAGCGCGCCGCGGATCACGGCATGCACGGGTTCAATCTGGTCAGTGCCCGCCGCGACGCCGGTCCCGATCGCCCAGAGGGGCTCATAGGCCACGGCGCCCGCTTCGAGCGCTTCAATTCCTGCAACAGAAAGGACTGCGGCGATCTGTCTCAGAACGACTTCACGGGTACGGCCCGCGTTCCGTTCCTCGAGCGTTTCGCCCACGCAGAGAATCGGATGAAGCCCGGCGTCATACGCCGCCTTCACTTTCTCTGCCACGCGTTCGTCCGTTTCGCCGTAAAGCGTCCGGCGCTCCGAATGCCCGACAATGCACCACCAGGCACAGAGGTCACGCAGCATATAGCCGCTCACCTCGCCTGTGAAGGCACCCGTGCCAACCCGGTCGCTCACGTCCTCGGCTCCGACATGGAATTCACCCGAGACGGGCTCCGAGTCAAGCTTCGGCGTGAACGCGAGAAGGTACGCCGACGGAACACAGAGCCCGCTTTCACAGCGGACCGCGTCCTTGCGGCAGAGCTCCCGGAACTCCCTCAGCCAGGCGTCTGACGACGCGAGGGAGCCGTTCATTTTCCAGTTTCCAACAACGAGCGGAATACGGCTCATAGTCTCCCGATCCTGTTTCAGAAAAGACTGAATATTTTACTTGAAGAAAGTTCTTTCGAACAACTGACGCAGATCAAGTGCTGAGAAAAGCCGGCCGTCACTCCGAAGGGCGTTTGCCGCCATTTCTGGAATAACGGACCGGCTTCGATCCTGAGCGGAGAGGAAGACGGCTTTTCAGCCCCCTCCTCTTCAGGCGTCAGATGTCAGACATCAGGGGCATCAGGCCTGCTGAATGTCAGAGCCTTCCTGAGCGGCGCGCTTCTCATCATTGATGAGCGCCTTCATGGACAGACGCACGCGGCCCTTTTCGTCAGCCTCGATCACCTTCACGCGGACCTTCTGGCCTTCCTTCAGGTAATCGGTGACCTTGTCAACGTGGACATTCGCGATCTGCGAGATGTGGAGCAGACCGTCCTTGCCCGGGAGGAGCTGGACGATAGCGCCGAAGTCGAGAATGCGGGTGACCGTACCTTCGTAGATCTGGCCCACTTCGACTTCCGCCGCGATTTCCTCAATGCGGCGCTTCGCTTCTTCAGCCTTCGCGGTATCCGCGGACGAAATCGTCACGGTGCCGTCTTCCTCGACGTCGATCTTGCAGCCCGTTTCCTCAACGAGACCGCGGATCACGGAGCCGCCCTTGCCGATCACGTCACGGATCTTCTCCGGATTGATCTTCACGGTGATCATGCGGGGAGCGTAGGTGGAAAGCTCACGCTTTTCGCTGCCGACCGCTTCCTTCATGAGGCCGAGGATGTGCATACGGCCATCGTGAGCCTGCGCGAGCGCGAGCTTCATGATGTCCTCAGTGATGCCGTCGATCTTGATATCCATCTGGAGGGCGGTCACGCCGTCTTCCGTACCGGCAACCTTGAAGTCCATGTCGCCGAGGTGGTCTTCGTCACCGAGAATGTCGGTGAGAATGGCGAACTTGTTGTCTTCCTTGATGAGGCCCATGGCCACACCGGCAACGAGGCCCTTCAGCGGAACGCCGGCGTCGATCATCGAGAGGCAGCCGCCGCAGACAGAAGCCTGGGAGGAGGAGCCGTTCGATTCGCAGATTTCAGACACGACACGGATCGTGTACTGGAAGTCGTCGTAATCCGGGAGCACAGCGGCGAGAGCGCGCTTCGCGAGACGGCCGTGGCCGATTTCGCGGCGCTTCGGGGAGCCAATGCGGCCGGTTTCGCCCGTGGCAAACGGGGGCATGTTGTAGTGGAAGATGAAGCGATCGCGGCTCTCAGCGGTGAGGCCGTCGATGATCTGCTCATCCTGCTTCGTGCCGAGCGTCGTGAGGGCGAGAGACTGCGTTTCGCCGCGGGTGAAGAGCGCGGAACCGTGGGTGCGCGGAAGGACGCCCATGCGGATTTCGATCGGACGCACCGTGCGGGTGTCGCGGCCGTCGATACGGGGCTCGCCGCGGAGAATACGGTCACGCACAAGGTGCGCTTCCATTTCAAACAGAATGCCGTCCACTTCGTTCTGATCGAACGTGGGTTCGGTGCCGGCGGCCTCAGCGTCCTTCTTCAGCGTCTCATGCACGAGCTCGTACACGGCGCGGATCTTCTCGGAACGGGGCTGCTTCTGGCGGATATCGTAGGCGGCCTTGAGACCGTCGAAAGCGAGTTCGCGGATACGGGCAATGAGAGCCTCGTTCTTCGCGGGCGGCTGCCAATCCCAGGCGGGCTTGCCGGCTTCTTCGACGAGGCTGTTGATCGCTTCGATCGCGACCTGCATCTGCTGGTGGCCGAAGCTCACAGCGCCGAGCATCACGTCTTCGGGTAGACGATCGGCTTCAGACTCCACCATCAGCACGGCGCGGGACGTACCGGCGACGACGAGGTCGAGCTTGGAATCCGCCATCTGGGAGACGTGCGGGTTGCAGACATACTGGCCATTGATGTAGCCAACGCGGCAGCCGGCGATCGGGCCCTTGAAGGGGATGCCGGAAATCTGCAGAGCGGCGGAAGCGCCGAGCATGGCGGGGATGTCCGGATCCACTTCGGGGTCAGCGGACACGACCGTGCAGATCACCTGCACTTCGTTATAGAAGCCATCCGGGAAAAGCGGACGGATCGGACGGTCGATCAGACGGGAGGTCAGCGTCTCGTGCTCAGACGGACGGCCTTCACGCTTGAAGAAGCCGCCGGGGAAACGGCCGGCCGCGTAAGCCTTCTCGACATAGTCAACGGTGAGCGGGAAGAAGTCCTGGCCTTCCTTCGCTTCCTTCTTCGCAACAACAGTGGCGAGCACCACGGTGTCGCCCATCTGCACGACGCAGGCGCCGGAGGCCTGGCGGGCCACTTCACCGGTCGTGAGAGTAACGTCGTTGTCGCCGAAACGGAAAGTCCGGGAGACCTTATTGAACATTGTCATATTGACTGTATTCCTTAAAGAAGTTTTCCTTTCTCTTGACAGGTCAGCCTATGTCGTGACGGCACGCTGCGGCATGGATTCCCTCTTGGCCAGAGGTCCGGGGGCGTCCCCCCGGATGTCCTTCAGACACTTTCTGAAGGGATCCATGTCGCAACGCGCGAAGCCATCAGCGCCTGCCGGATAAGAAAAACACTTTTATTAAAAGAAAACTGCGGCCCGCTCAGGTAAAAACTTGAGCAGAACCGCAGCCATCGAACCATACTGCAGATGCAAAATTACTTGCGCAGACCCAGAGAGTCGATCAGCTTGCGATAGCTCTCAATGTTGGTACGCTTCAGGTAATCGAGCAGCTTGCGGCGGCGGGACACCATCATGAGCAGGCCGCGGCGGGAGTGGAAGTCCTTCGCGTGGGTCTTGAAGTGCTCGGTCAGGCCATTGATACGGGCCGTGAGAAGAGCAACCTGAACCTCGGGAGAACCGCTGTCGCCTTCAGCGCGCTGATACTGCTTGATGATTTCCTGCTTGTTGATTTCAGACATTTGTCTAACCTTAAAAAATAAAACGAGCGACTACAGGTGTTAGAACCTGCATCGTGGAAAGCGCTGATTGTAGCGCAAAAAGAAAGTTTCCGCAGAGAGCGGCGGGGCGGCTCTCTCCTTCTCCCCGCCCCGCTCGCTGACGCGGAAACCCTGCTTCTCTTACGGAGTCGGCACCGCGCCGATCTGCGCGTTCACCGGGTCCGCCTTCTTAAGCTTATTCAGCGCCGCGATATAGGCCTTGGCGCTCGCCGCAATAATATCAGGATCGGCTCCGACACCGTTCACAACGCGGCCGTCGCAGGAAAGACGCACGACCACGTCGCCGATCGCTTCACTCGTCCCCGTAATCGCGTTGACGGAGTAAAGATCCAGCCGGGCTCCTGACTTCACGTGCGCCTCAATCGCCTTGAAGACCGCGTCGATCGGGCCGTTGCCATAGGCTTCGGTCGTAATCTCACCGCCCCCTTCCGTCATCACCACTTTCGCGTGCGGCCGCTCGTCCGTCTCGGACTTCTGATCGAGGCTCACAAAGCCGTAGTAGTTATTCATCGGGTGGGAGCCAGACGGCGCGAAGAGCGACTGAATGTCCTCATCAAAAATCTCGCTCTTCTTATCCGCGAGGTCCTTGAAGCGGAGGAACGCCTCATTGATTTCCACTTCGCTCGTCACCGGAATGCCGAGCTCCTGGATACGCTGCTTGAAGGCGTTGCGGCCGGAGAGCTTCCCGAGCACGATGCGGTCCTTCGACCAGCCCACGTCTTCGGCGCGCATGATTTCGTACGTCTGGCGGGCCTTGATCACGCCATCCTGATGGATACCGGACGCGTGCGCGAAAGCATTCGCGCCGACGATCGCCTTATTCGGCTGCACCGGGAAACCGGTGACAGACGAGACGAGTTTCGATGTCGGCACGAGTTCCTTGGTGTTGATCCGGGTTTCCAGCTTGAAGTAATCCGGGCGGGTCTTCACCGCCATCACGACCTCTTCAAGCGCGCAGTTGCCGGCACGTTCGCCAAGGCCGTTAATCGTGCACTCAAGCTGCCGCGCGCCGCCGACGAGAACGCCTGAAAGCGAATTCGCGGTCGCCATGCCGAGGTCATCGTGACAGTGCACGGACCAGATCGCCTTATCCGAATTCGGGACGCGGGTGCGGATATCGAGGATGAACTGACCGAAGAGCTCAGGGATCGCGTACCCCACCGTATCCGGGAGATTGATCGTTGTGGCGCCGGCCTTGATCGCCTCTTCGCAGATCCGGGCGAGGAACGCGGGATCGCTTCGGGACGCGTCTTCCGCCGAGAACTCCACATCATCCGTGTATTCACGGGCGAGCTTCACGGCCTTCACGGCGCGCTCCACCACCTGATCCGGCGTCATATGAAGCTTCATCTCCATATGAATCGGGCTCGTCGCGATGAACGTGTGGATGCGCTTCCGGGCCGCGCCCTTGATCGCTTCGCCGGCGCGCTCAATATCGCGCTCAACCGCGCGGGAGAGTGAGCAGACGGTCGACTCCTTCACGAGCGAGCTGATCCGCTGAATCGCGAGGAAGTCGCCGACCGACGCCGCGGCGAAACCCGCCTCAATCACGTCGACCCCGAGACGCTCCAGCTGCTGCGCGATGCGGACTTTTTCGTCCCCGGTCATCGTTGCGCCAGGGCTCTGCTCGCCGTCGCGAAGGGTCGTGTCAAAAATTACAAGCTGGTCCATTCAGAACCTCCAATCAGGTGTTTTTAGGAGCTTTCTCCGGGAACCCGCTCCGGATCCGGTCTCCGCTTGGTTATTGAAAACAACAATATCACGCACGTATAAAAAACGCCCAATTCCGGGTCAGGAATCAGGCGTATGTGAGAAGCTCTTATCTTTGTGAGGGAAGCGGGCGCGTGATGCCTCGCCCGCGTCCTACACTGACGCGGAGCTTCTCCTTACATTAGGAATAGCCAGTCGATAAAGATGAAGGTGGGAACAAGAATCCCCACGCTCCAGGCCATGTAGCCGAAGAACGACGGCATCGCGACGCCGCGGTCCTTCGCGATCGACACCACCATGAAGTTCGGGGCGTTGCCGATATAGGTGTTCGCGCCCATGAAGACGGAGCCGAGCGAAATAGCGAGCAGCGTCACCGCATCCGGTCCCATCAGCACAGTCGGATCACCGCCCGCGAGGTTAAAGAACGCGAGGTAGGTCGGTGTGTTGTCAAGGAACGACGACAGCATGCCGGCGAGCCAGAAGAAGGCGGAATTGTTCAGCGTACCGTCGCCGTTCGAGACGAGCGCGACGAGCGGCGCGAAAGCACCCGCGGACCCCGCCTTCAGCATGGCGAGCACCGGTCCCATGCAGACGAAGATACCGGCGAAGAGCTTCGCCACTTCAAAAATCGGATCCCAGGAGAACTGGTTCTTCTCGCGGACCTCTTTCGGCGTCAGAACGAGAGAGGCGATGATGCAGAGGACGAAGAGCGCGTCACGGGCCATGCCCTGACCGGTGAGCGTCACGCCGAAGAACGTGATGGAGAAGCCGGATTTCCAGACACCGGAGAGCAGCACCGCGCCGATCACCACCGCGAGGATCATGAAATTGATGCCGCCGCGGATCTGAATCGCGGCCTTTTCACCGCGCTTCGTATCAACGATCGGAGCGCCGTTCGGGTGCTCTTTCTTCCAGCAGATGCTGTCGATCACGAGGTAAACAACGGAGAGAATGCCGATCGCGGTGAGCATCGGGATCAGCATATGCTGCGCCGTCCAGAAGAAGCTCACGCCGCGGAGGAACCCCATGAAAAGCGGCGGATCGCCAAGCGGCGTAAGCGAGCCGCCGATATTCGCCACCATAAAGATGAAGAAGATGAACGTGTGCATCCGATACTTGCGATGCTCCGTCGCCTTGAGGAGCGGACGGATCATCAGCATCGCGGCGCCCGTCGTTCCCATGATGTTCGCGAGCGCCGCGCCCGTGATAAGGAACGCGAGATTCCCAACCGGGCGGCCGGTGAAGTTACCGCTGATATGAATACCGCCGGCCACGACAAAGAGCGTGCCGACGAAAAGAATAAACGGAATGAAGTCACCCACCAGCGCTTCATTCAGGGCAACGATGCCGTTATGAAGCCCGAAAGCGAGCGAGAGCGGAATAATCGTCACCGCGGCCCAGGCAAGCGACACCTTGCCGAAGTGGTTGTGCCAGAAATCCGGGAAGATCAGCGGCACGAGCGCGATGGAAAGAAGAATGCCGGCGAACGGAATCGCCCACACGATGGACAGATCGGATCCCTGCATTTCGGCTGCATGGGAGACTGCCGGCATGATCGCGGCCATCAGGGGCAGCGCGTATCGAGCCAGTCTTTGTAACAACATCAATCGCTCCTCAGGTGAGTTCTGAAACTCTCTCGGGCCACACGCGCTGTCAGGGAGTGTGACCGGGACAGTTTGCAGACGCCTCTCCGGGCGACTTTCAGTGGCGAGACAGCATTTTGATTGTAACGAAAGTTTTTCGCACTGAATGTATGTTTTACATGAAATTTCCGGCTCATGCAAAAGAAATTCGGGACTTTTCCGGTTTTTCGAGTCTACGAAAAAGGACCGGCTGAAAAGCCGGTCCCTAGGTTTCCGATCGGAAACTGCAGAGGCTTACTTCGACGCGGGAGACGCCGGTTCTCTCGGATCCAGTCCGAAAACCTGGCGCAGATAGGCGAGATACGTCGGATCCTCGCACATGCCTTTTTCAGGCGTATCCGAGATCTTCGCGACAGGCTGGCCGTTCGCCTCAATCATCTTGATCACGATGTTAAGCGGCTGCGGTCCCACGTCATTCATGAGGTTCGTCCCGATCCCGAAGGAGAGACGGATGCGGTGCTTGAAGTGGCGGTAGAGATCGAGCGTCTTCGGGATGTTGAGGGAATCCGAGAAGATCAGCGTCTTGCTCTTCGGGTCGCACTTATTCGCGGCGTAATGCTTGATCATCGCCTCGCCCCAGATGAACGGATCCCCGGAGTCATTCCGCGCGCCATCAAAGAGCTTGCAGAAATACATGTCGAAGTCCTTCAGGAACGGCTTCAGGCCATAGACATCCGAAAGCGCGATCCCAAGGTCACCCCGGTACTCCTTTGCCCACATATCGAAACCGAACGTCTGGCTGTCGCGGAGACGGGGGCCGAGCGCCTGGCAGGCCTGGAGGTATTCGTGCGCCATCGTGCCCATCGGCGTGAGACCGAATTTCTTCGCGAAGAACACATCGCTCGTCCCGGCGAAGTGGCTTCCGAGCGTATCCGACATATAGCGGATCACATACTCCTGCCACGCGCGGGAGAAGCGGCGGCGCGCCCCGAAGTCCGAAATAAAGAGCCCGTCGTTATCCGGCTCCTCAAGCACCATGCGGCACTTTTCCTCGAGTCTCCGGCGGCCTTCCGCGAACCCATCCATCGGGTCGTGGTGCCGGAAATAGACTTCGCTCACAATCGCGAGCACCGGGATCTCAAAAAGAATCGTGTGGAGCCACGGTCCCTCGATCGAAATATCGATGCCGCACTCGTAGTCATCGCTCGCCGTGACCGTGATGTACTTCCGCTTCAGGTGGAAGAGGCTCAGGAAATCGACAAAGTCGCGCCGGATATAGCGAAGCCCCGCGAGATACTCAAGCTCACTCTCGGGGAACTTGAGGCTGCAGAGATGATCGATCTCTTCATTGATTTCGCGGAGGTAAGGCCGGAGATCCACTCCGTGGTTCCGGCACTTGAACCGATAGCGCACAATGGCGCCGGGGAACTGATGCAGTACGCACTGCATCATCGTGAACTTATAGAGGTCCGTATCAAGGAGCGACTCGATAATCATCCTTTCTCCTCCCCCGCTCTGGGGGCCAATAATCCGGCAGCCTCCGGAAGGATTCAGCGCGCTGAAGACTCTTCCGGAGCGTTTCTATCTTTCCTACGCATTGTCGCACAGCGGGCGGAACCGGGGAGGACGGCCCCCGTCCCCCATTCCGGCGTTCGGATTTCTGCCTAGCGCCGGAAGCGGGATCTTATTCTTCCCAGTCGATGAGATCCGCGTCGGTCGCGGGAACCCGCTTCTTCGCGTCGACGTAAACCGGGTCGCTCTGAAGCGACTCCATCGACTCAATCGCGCGCCGCGGAGCGAGGCGCGAAGCGCGGGCCGCGAACTGCGGGGTCGCCTTCCGCTCGAGCCCGGAGAGGAGGTCGTCCGTCTGCGCCGCGTCGTTACAGAGGATCAGCGCGTCGCACCCGGCGCGAAGCGCAGCCTCAGCCCGCTGCACAATGCCGCCGAGCCCAAGCGCCCCGCCCATCGCGAGGTCGTCTGAGAAAATCACGCCCTGGAAACCGCACTTTTCGCGGAGCACATCCTGAAGCCAGCGGCTCGAGAACGTCGCGGGGATCGCGTCCACGTCCGGATACATCACGTGAGCGGTCATCACGGAGTCGAGCGCTGAGCCAAGCCACGCGTAAGGCTTCGCGTCCTGGCCGATGATTTCCGCCTGGAAACGGGTATCTTCCGGCAGCTCCTTATGGCTGTCGGCATTTGCCCAGCCGTGCCCCGGGAAGTGCTTCCCGCAGGTCGCCATGCCGGCCGCGTGCATGCCGTCGATCATCGCGAGCGCGAGTTCCGCGACCACTTTGGGGCTGCGGGAGAAGGAGCGGTGACCGATCACGCGGGAGTGCCCCCAGTCGAGATCGAGGTCCGGCGCGAAGGAGAAATCAACGCCGCGCGCGAGGAGTTCCGCCGCGAGCACATAGCCGTGAGACCAGGACGCGCGGAGCGCCTCCCCCGCGTCATGCTCATACATCCTGCCGTACTGGGCGAGCGCCGGAAGGCGCGTGAACCCGTCGCGGAATCGCTGCACGCGGCCTCCTTCGTGGTCCACCGAAATCAGAACGCCGGGTTTCACCTCATGAATCTCGCGGCAGAGCGCCCGGAGCTGCTCCGGGTTCTCAAAATTCCGCGTGAAGAGAATCACCATGCCAACGAGCGGCGACGCGATTCTGCGGCGGTCGTCATCCGTGAGCGTCGTGCCGCTCACATCCATCACTACGGGTCCCAGCATTCCTTTATTCCTATTCTTTTCAGTCAATCAATGATTCGGTTGTTAAAACCCAAGGCGCGCCTCCGGATGACGCGCCTGGAGAGAGTCCCCTCAGGCTCTCAGAGTCTCTTCAGTTCGGAGAGTATGCGGCGGGTATTCAGCGGCCGGTCTCCGAGAAGGCTCGCGATCACGCCCCGGAAGAGGCTTTTCGCGGTCCGGGCCGAGAGGGGGTTCGAGAAATCCAATTTTACGACGGACTTCAGCGTGTCCGATGTGTAAAAAGTGACACCCTCTGGCGCCGAGGTTCCGGCGTACACGAGCTCCTCCCCCCGGAGCACATAGAAGCCATCGCGGAACTCCGTGGGGAAACCGTACCCCGCGTAGCGGAGGAGCCTGAATTCAAACGTGCGGAGCGCGGCTTCGATCGCGGGAGCCGTGTTTTCGGTCGCGAGCACCTTCAGCGCGTCCCAGTACGCGACAAAAAGCCGTTCCTCGGGATCCTCACGCGGGGTGAGCCGAAGAAGGAGCTCATTCAGGTAGAAGGCGGAGAGAAGCGAGTCTCCCTCCACCGGAGCGAAGCCCCCCATCCATTCCACCTTCATGAGGGTCTTTGTCGCTCCGCTCCCGTTCCAGCTGATGAGGAGCGGGGAAAATTCCGAGAGGATTCCCCGCATGGGGCTTGTCGGGCGTTTCGCCCCGCGGGCCCGGGCGAGGATCCGCCCGTGATGCCGCGTATAGAAGTCGACGAGAAGACTCGTTTCGGACCACGGTTCCATCCGGAGGACAAAGGCGGGTTCACCGGTGACCCGGTCACCGCCCTTCCGGTTGATGTACCCGCCTAACAGCGTCTGGGGATTCGTGTTTCCCGCCATGATTCCGGTTTACTCGTACCCCAGGGTCTTCAGAGCGCGGATATCGTCGCTCCAGCCGCGGCGGACGCGGACCCAGACTTCGAGGTGAACGGGTTTTCCGAGCATCTTTTCGACGTCGGCTCGGGCGAGACGCGAGATTTCGCGAAGCTTCGCGCCCTTTTCGCCGATCACGATCGGACGGTGCCGCTCGTTATCAACGAGAAGCGTCGCGATGATTTCCGCGGACTTATCCGTTTCATCCCACTTATCGATCGTCACGGCGATCCCGTAGGGGAGCTCGTCGCCAAGAAGCCGGAACGCCTTTTCGCGCACCGTTTCCGCGACGAGGAACCGCGGGCTCTTATCTGTATAGAGATCGGGGTCGTAGTACGGAGCGTCTTCCGGCAGATACTTCTTCGCTTCCTCAAGAAGCTCCTCGCACTGTTTGCCCTTCTTCGCCGACGTCGGAATGATCGCGGCGAACGGGAACTTCTGCATCGACTCCGCCATGAGCGGGAGGAGCGCCTCGCGGTTCTTCAGTTCGTCCGTTTTATTCAGCACCAGAATCACCGTGCTTTCGCGCGGGATCAGGCGAAGCACTTCCTCATCCGCCTTCTTCCAGCCGATCGCGTCGATCACGAAGAACACGACGTCCACTTCAGAGAGCACGCCCCGCACCACATTATTCATGTGGTGAATCAGGCCGCCCTTATATTTGCTCTGGAAGCCCGGGGTATCGACAAACACGTACTGCGCGTTGTCGCGCGTCAGGACGCCGAGCACGCGGTCACGCGTCGTCTGCGGCTTATGGCTCGTGATCGAGACTTTCTCGCCCACGAGGTAGTTGATCAGAGTGCTCTTCCCCACATTCGGGCGCCCCACGACGGCGATGTAGCCGCAGCGGAACCCCTTCGGGTAAGGCCTTTCCTCAGGAATCACGACAGACGGTGCCGCGTCTTCCTGCTTTTCTTCATTCGCCATCTCAATATTCTCCAGAAACACGGTTCAGGGCTCGGAGCACCGGCATCAGGCGGACGCCGGCTTCAGCTTCGCGGCTTCAGGCTTCTCCTGAAGAGCCTTCAAGGCGGCCGCCGCGGCATGCTGCTCCGCGTCACGCCGGTTCGTACCGGTGCCATCCGTCCGGATGCCGAAATGCTCCACCACGCATTCGCAGACAAAGGTCTGCGAATTGGCCTGCCCCGTGCAGCTCACGACCCGATAGGCCGGCAGCGGCAGGTGATTCCCCTGAAGGACCTCCTGCAGCTTCGTCTTCGGGTCTTTTCCCATGCGTTCGGGGAGGTCCGCGAGGATCTTCGCGTAGAGCCTCAGGATGACGGTCTGAGCCTGCTCAAAACCGCCGTCCAGAAACACCGCGCCGAAAACCGCTTCCATGGCGTCCGCAAGGATCGAGGGGCGGCTGCGGCCGCCTGACTTAACCTCACCCTCGCCCATCAGGAGGAAATCACTGATACCGACATCGGCCGCGATTTCGTCGAGCGCCTTTTCGCAGACGAGATTGCTCCGGACGCGCGAGAGGCGCCCTTCGCTGAAGTGCGAATCGAGTTTGAAGAGCTCGTAGCCGATCGTGCACCCGAGCACCGAGTCCCCGAGGAACTCAAGCCGCTCGTTATGATCCGCGCTGAAGCTGCGGTGCGTTGTCGCGCGCCGCAGCAAAGCTCTGTTTTTAAACTGATAGCCGATCCGTTTCTCCAGCTCCTGCAGTTCTAGCATAGTCTTTGTTGCCTCGTATTCCTGCTTATTCAAAGTGTCCGACGCGGGACATGTGGAAGATGTTCAGCCAGATGAAGAACGCCCGGCCGACAATATTTTCTTCCGGAACAAAACCCCAGTAACGGCTGTCGTCGGAGTTGTCGCGGTTGTCGCCCATCACGAAGTAGTGGCCGGCAGGCACCGTGGTTTCAAAACCGGTATCCGTATAGTGAATACGGCCCGGGTGCGTCTGCGCTTCCATCGGGGTCGTCGCGTCCGGAGCCCGCGGATCCACGAGCATGCGGTGGACGTGGCCCTGAAGTGTCTCCTGTCGTTCGTTAAGCGTCACCATGAATTCCTGATCCACGTAGTCGCCGATCGGTTTCTGCGGCTGCTCAACGCCGTTGATATAGAGGATCTTGTTGCGGTACACCACCTTGTCGCCCGGGACACCCACGACACGCTTGATGAGGTCGGTGCCAGGCTGCATCGGGTGATCAAACACGATCACGTCGCCCGCCTTCGGCTTCGTCCCCTCGGTGAGCTTGGTATTCAGCACCGGGAAGCGGATACCGTACTCGTACTTGTTCACGGCGATGAAGTCACCGGACTGCAGCGTCGGGAGCATCGAGCCAGACGGAATGCGGAACGGCTCCACCACGAAACTGCGCACGACGAAAACGAGCAGAATCACGGGGAAGAGCCCGGCCGTCCACTCGAGCCACACCGGCTGACGCTTCGCCTTATACTCCACCACCTTCCGTTCGTCGGAGAGCACCGGATCCGCCGGATCCATCCCTGGGTGCGCGGCGTCAAACTCCGCCACCGCGGCTCGCGCGGCTTCCGCTCGCTTCTTCTTCCAGACGAAAATGTCGCCGAACCAGAAGACGCCCGTCACGACCGTGAGGATCAGCAGTATCAGAGGAAAATCCATTCCTTGCTCCTAAGAGTTTTCTTATTCTTGCTTCGATGAGCCGGGCGGAAAGCCCGCAGCCGCGCTGCTTTTTCAGTGAATGCGGCCGAACCGTCTCATATTGTGGAAATTGGCCCAGATGAAAAACGCCCGGCCAATAATATTCTTTTCCGGGACGAACCCCCAGTAGCGGCTGTCTTCGGAATTGTCCCGATTATCGCCCATCACGAAGTACTGGCCTTCCGGAATCCGGCAGACCACGCCCCGGCGGCTGTAGCGGCAGCTGTCGGTCGGGCTCATGCCAGCGACCGGCTGCACTTCGGACGAGATATTGGGGTTAAGGACGATCGCGTGCTTCTTCCCGCCGAGCTTCTCGATCCGGAGAATCTGCCAGTTGTGTTTATAGCCCTTCGCAGCCTCGACCGCTTTGCGAGGGGGGCGCGTAAGCGGCGCGGGTTCTCCGTTCACCACAAGCTTCTTATCGAGATACACCACCTCATCCCCCGGAAGCCCCACCACGCGCTTAATGTAGTCGAGTTTCGGATTCGGCGGATAGCGGAACACGATCACGTCGCCGCGCTCAGGCGACGACGCGTCGATCACTTTGAAGTGCGAGAGCGGAAGCCGGATCCCGTAGGAGAACTTATTCACGAGAACAAAGTCCCCCGGGATCAGCGTCGGCTCCATGGAGCCTGAGGGAATCCGGAAGGGTTCCACGACAAAGCTCCGGAAGATAAAGATCACGAAGAGAATCGGGAAAAGCCCCGCCGAGTACTCGAGCCACTTCGGCTGCTGCGCGGTGCCGCCGGATGACAGATGGCGCGCGGGCGCCCACACCCAGCGGTCAAGCACCCAGAGGATGCCTGACACCGCGGTGATCAGAGCGATTGGCAGCGTGTAGTCCATGGCGATGGCTTCCGGTTTCGCGGCGCGGCTTGACTAGCCGTTCTTATCCGTCCCCATCTGCAGCACGGCGAGGAACGCTTCCTGCGGGATCGTCACGTGACCCACCTGCTTCATGCGCTTCTTACCGGCCTTCTGCTTCTCAAGGAGCTTCCGCTTACGCGTGATGTCGCCGCCGTAGCACTTCGCGAGCACATTCTTGCGGAGCGCCTTCACGTTCTCTCGCGCGATGATCTCAGCGCCGATCGCGGCCTGAATCGCAACGTCATACATCTGGCGCGGGATCAGTTCGCGGAGCTTCGCCGCGATTTCGCGTCCGCGGCGGCGGGCGCTCGAGCGGTGAATGATCGAGGAGAGCGGATCAACCTTGTCGCCGTTGATCAGCATGTCGACCTTCACCACATCACTCGCGCGGAATTCGAGGAAGTCGTAATCCATCGAGGCGTAGCCGCGGGTGAGCGACTTCAGCGTGTCGAAGAAGTCGAGCACGATTTCGGCGAGCGGCAGCTCGTACGTCAGTACCACCTGACGGCCGTGATAGGCGAGGTTCTTCTGGATACCGCGCTTCTCCTGGCAGAGCTTGATCACCGTGCCGACGAATTCAGGCGGCACAAAGATCGTCACCGTGTCGATCGGCTCACGGATTTCCTCAATGCGGTCAACCGGCGGAAGCTTCGACGGGTTCTCAATCTGAACGACGGAGCCATCCGTGAGCTTCACCTCATACACCACGGACGGCGCCGTCGTGATGAGGTCCTGGTTGTACTCACGCTCCAGACGCTCCTGCACGATCTCCATGTGAAGGAGACCGAGGAACCCGGCTCGGAAACCGAAGCCAAGCGCCTGGGAGACTTCAGGCTCAAAGTGCAGTGACGCGTCATTCAGCTGGAGCTTCTCCAGCGCGTCGCGGAGTGAATCGTATTCCGAGGCCTCGACCGGGTAGAGACCAGCGAACACCTGAGGCTTCACCTGCTTGAAACCGGGAAGCGGATCGGTCGCCGGGTTCTGGGCGAGCGTCACCGTGTCACCGACACGGGCGTCACGGATTTCCTTGATACCCGCGATGATGAAGCCCACTTCGCCCGCCTGCAGCATCTCGCGCGGGGTGGATCGCGGTGAAAAGACACCAAGCTGCTCAACCAAATGCGTCGCGCCGGTCGCCATCAGCTGGATCTTATCCTTCACGTGAAGCGTTCCTTCCTTCACGCGGACCAGCATCACAACGCCCACATAGCTGTCGTACCAGGAGTCGATCACGAGGGCTTTCAGCTTCCCCGCGCGGTCACCCGTGGGAGGCGGAATCCGCTTCACGACGGCTTCCAGAATGTCATCCACGCCCATGCCGGTCTTCGCGGAGCAGAGAATCGCGTCATCGGCCTCAATACCGATCACGTCCTCGATTTCCTCACGCGCGGCATCCGGCTGCGCGGACGGCAGGTCCATCTTATTGAGCACCGGCACCACGGTGACCCCGAGGTCAATCGCGGTGTAGCAGTTCGCGACGGTCTGCGCCTCAACGCCCTGCGTCGCGTCAACGACAAGCAGCGCGCCTTCGCAGGCGGAAAGCGAACGCGAAACTTCGTAGGAAAAGTCGACGTGCCCGGGAGTATCGATCAGGTTCAGTTCATAGACCTGTCCATCCTGCGCCTTGTAGCGCAGCGACGCCGTCTGGGCTTTGATCGTGATGCCGCGCTCACGCTCGAGATCCATCGAGTCGAGCACCTGGCTCTCCATCTCACGGTTCGAGAGGCCGCCGCAGCGTTCGATCAGACGGTCGGCCAGCGTCGATTTGCCGTGGTCGATGTGGGCAATAATGGAAAAATTACGGATATTCTGCATGTGTGTATCGTAAACCGCCCTCAAGGGTCGGGAAGCCGCTTCCGGCTTCATCCGGCCGCGCGGCAGCGGACCCGGATCCGGGTCTCAGAGGCCGCCCTGCCGCTCGTGTAGGGTGAATGCGTGATTCTAACATGAGGGGCGCAAGGCCCTGAAAAATAAAGGCGCCGCGAGAGGCGCCTTTATTGCGTCGGAAAGAGCCCCTCCTGGAAAACACCGCGGGCGCCCTTCCGTCGTTACGCGAATCAGTCCACGAGACCGTAGATGATCGTGGAATTCGTGCCGCCGAAGCCGAACGAATTCTTCATCGCGTTCTTCACCGGCATCTTGCGCGCGGTGTTCGCGCAGCAGTCGACCGGGCAGGCCGGATCCTGGTTCTCGACGTTGATCGTCGGGGGAACAATCTGATCGCGGAGCGCGAGGATCGTGAAGACGGACTCGATGCCGCCGGCGCCGCCAAGCAGATGACCCGTCATCGACTTCGTGGAGCTCATGACGAGGTTCTTCACGTCGTCACCGAACACCTGCATCACGGCCTTGCTTTCGTTCGCGTCGCCGATCGAGGTCGACGTGCCGTGGGCGTTCAGGTACTGAATGTCAGAGGGCTTGAGACCAGCGTGGTCGAGCGCCATCTGCATGCAGCGGGTCGGGCCGTCAACAGACGGGGTCGTGATGTTGTAGGCGTCGCCGGAAAGGCCGTAACCCTTCACTTCGCAGTAGATGTGGGCGCCGCGGGCCTTCGCGTGCTCGTACTCTTCGAGGACGAGGATGCCGCTGCCTTCACCCATCACAAAGCCGTTGCGGTCCTTGTCGAACGGACGGGAAGCCTTCTCAGGCTCATCGTTCCGGCGGGAAAGGGCGTGCATGTTATCGAAACCGGAAATACCGACCGGGCAGATCGGGGCTTCAGCGCCGCCCGCCACCATCGCGTCCGCGTCACCGCGGGCAATGATGCAGGCCGCCTCGCCGATCGCGTGAAGGCCGGTGGAGCAGGCCGTGGCATAAGCGACGTTCGGACCCTTCAGGCCCTTCAGGATCGAGAATTCGCCGGACGCCATATTGATGATGCAGCCCGGGATCAGGAACGGAGAGACGCGGCGCGGTCCCTTTTCCTTCAGGATGTTCGCGTTTTCGCAGATCGTCACGAGGCCGCCGATGCCGGAGCCGATCGCGACACCGATGCGGTGAGCGTTTTCTTCCGTCACGACGAGACCGCTGTCCTCGAGCGCCTGGGAGCCGGCCACAGCGCCGTACAGCACAAACTTATCGAAGCGGCGGGCTTCCTTCGCGAAAACATAGGCGCTCGCATCAAAATCACGGATTTCACCCGCGATCTGGCAGGAGTATTCAGAAGCGTCAAAGCTCTGAATCTTCCGGACACCGGACTTACCGGCAAGCGCATTCTTCCAGGCTTCTTCAACGCTGTTACCAAGGGGGCACACAATGCCAAGCCCCGTCACGACCACACGACGCATAACGACAAACTCCAAAAATTCAACGCAAAAAAAAGGGAAACCAGGCTCGTTCCCGGCTTCCCATTCCTCAGGCCAGCCGCTTCTCCGGATAGTCTTTCAGCCGGGGTTCCCGACAGAAAGCGAAAAGCGAAAAGCCAGCGGACATCAGGCCTTCTGATGTTTCTTGATGTAATCGATCGCCTGCTGGACGGTGCGCAGCTTTTCCTGTTCGCTGTCCGGGATCTCGATGCCGAAGGCATCTTCAAGGGCCATCACGAGTTCAACGGTGTCAAGGCTGTCAGCGCCCAGATCTTCGATGAAGGCGGACTCATTCTTGATGTCGGCTTCATTGATGCTCAGCTGTTCAGCAACAACCTTCTTGACACGGGCTTCGATATTTTCTTCCATTTAAATCTCCGGGATCAAATAAAAAACTTCTGCGACGTGGAACGGTTCGGAACATTTCTTATCGATACCCGGTTCCATGCAGGATCAATAATTTTGATTATCGCAGAATTATATAAGACCTCTGGAAAAAATTTCCAGAGGGGATGAGGCGGCTATCCCATGTACATGCCACCGTTCACCGGCAGCACAGCGCCCGTAACGTAAGCGGCGGCGGGACTTGCGAGGAAGCAGGCGGCATTCGCGACATCATCCGTTTGACCCAGTCGGCCAAGCGGAATCTGGGCGATCATGGCGGCGCGATGCTCCTCAGGGAGGTTCTTCGTCATATCGGTATCGATGAACCCCGGGGTGATGCAGTTCGCCGTCACACCGCGGCTGCCAAGCTCGCGGGCGATGGAGCGCGTGAAGCCGATCAGACCGGCCTTCGCGGCGGAATAGTTCGTCTGGCCGCCGTTGCCGCTCGAAGCCACAACAGAGGACAGATTGATGATGCGGCCGTAGCGCGCCTTCAGCATCGGGCGGCAAGCCGCGCGGCAGAGGTGGAAAACCGAGGTGAGGTCAGTCGCGATCACGTCATCCCAGTCGGCGTCCTTCATGCGCATGAGGAGACCGTCGCGGGTGATGCCGGCGTTATTCACGAGGATGTCGAGCTTACCGAATTCCTTCACGATCGAAGAGACGAGCTCTTCGGCTTCGGAGTAGTTCGTGACATTCAGCACAACGCCACGGCCCTTTCCGGCAGCAGCAAGGCGCTCCGTGATCCCGGCAGCGCCCGACTCACTCGTCGCAGTGCCGATCACAAAAGCGCCCATGCGCGCGAACGACTGCGCGATCGCGTCACCGATACCGCGGCTCGCGCCCGTCACGAGGGCAATGCGGCCTTCGAGCGCGTTTGAAGCAAAAACCTGATTTTCCATCTTTCCTTCCTTTATCACTTTTACCGATGATCAGCCCGCGGCACTGAGGTTCTGAAGCGCGGCTTCAAGCGTCTCAGCGCTGTGCACGGGGTAGCACGGAATCGAGGGCACGCAGCGGCGGGCGAGACCCGTGAGGACCTTGCCGGGACCGCACTCAATCATGTGCGTGACACCGAGTTTCTCCATCTCATGCATTGTCTTCACCCACTGCACGGGGCTGCAGGCCTGGCGGGCGAGCGCGTCGCGGATCGAGTCAGCGGATCCGTGCTGCGCGGCGTCCACATTCGCGATCACGGGGACACGGGGCTCCGAGATCGCCACTTCGGCAAGACGCGCCGCGAGCCGGTCACGGGCCGGCGCGAGAAGCGAGCTGTGGAACGGAGCGGAAACGGCGAGCGGCAGCGCGCGTTTCGCGCCAGCCGCGCGGGCAAGCTCACAGGCCCGCTCCACCGCGGCTTTCACGCCCGCGATCACGACCTGACCGGGACTATTGAAATTCACGGGTTCGACGACACCGGCCTCTGACGCCTCACGGCACACGGCTTCGACCGCGTCATCCGCGAGACCGATGATCGCGGCCATGCCGCCGAGACCCACCGGCACCGCTTCCTGCATTGCCTGGGCGCGGAACCGCACGAGCGGCACCGCGTCCTCAAGCCTGAAAGCACCGGCCGCGGTGAGGGCCGAGTATTCGCCAAGGCTGTGCCCCGCCATCACGGCGGGTTCCGGGATACCGGCCTCGAGCGCCGCTTCATAGAAAGCGACCGAGCAGGCAAGCATCACGGGCTGGGTGTTCACGGTCAGTCCAAGCTTCTCCGCGGGACCTTCAGAAATCAGCTTCTCGAGGTCCTCACCAAGGGCCTCGCTCGAACGAGCCATCACCCGGGCGACGGCGTCGTTGCCGGCAAAGCCTGAAAGCATGCCGACGCTCTGCGAACCCTGTCCCGGGAACAAAATTGCCAAACGCATGGAAAAAATCCTGTTAAGCCCGGTTATCGGGCAGTGACGAAATAATAACAGCGTAGCGCCGCGGATTGAACCGGGCGCCCTTACAGGATGAGAAGCACGGAGCCGCAGGTCATCCCGGCTCCGACCCCCTGGAGGAGCACCGTGTCACCCCGGCGGGTCATCCCGTTTTTTACAGCATAATCGAGGGCTAAGGGAACGGAGGCGGCGCACGTGTTCCCGTGCTGGAAGACGGTCTTCACGACAGAGGCCGGATTAACGCCAATACGTGAAGCCACGGCATCCATAATGCGGACGTTTGCCTGGTGCGGCACGTAGAGATCGATGTCTGTGGCCGCGACTCTGGCTTCCCGAAGCACCGCTTCCGCCTGAGCTGAGAGCGACTCCACCGCCTCACGGAACACCGCGCGCCCATCCATCTTGAGGAACGGCGACCCGAGCGCCTTGCCGCCATCAAGCCTTCCCGGCACCGCGAGATAGTCCCCCTTTCCGCCGTCCGCCGTGAGGCGCGTCATGAGGATTCCCGGCTTATCGGACGCCTCAAGCACCGCGGCACCCGCCCCGTCCCCGAAGAGAACGCAGGTCGTGCGGTCATGCCAGTCAAGAAGGCGGGAAAAGGATTCGGCTCCGACCACCAGAGCCCGGTGCGCAGCGCCCGAGCGGATCATGGAGTCCGCGACCGACACCGCATACGCGAATCCGGAGCAGACTGCCTGAATATCAAACGCCGCGCAGGGCGGAATCGAAAGCGCGCTCTGAAGACGGCAGGCAACGGCCGGGAAGACCTCATCCGGCGTCGTGGTCGCGACGATCACGAGGTCGATCGTCGCGGGGTCAATCGCGCCGCTCTCAAGCGCCGCACGCGAGGCGTTCACAGCGAGCGAGAGCGTCCCCTCCTCTCCGCTCACAAGGTACCGGGTCTCGATCCCGGTGCGGGACCGGATCCATTCATCAGAAGTCTCCACTCCGAGCGACGCGAGCTCGAGCGCAAGCTCCGAATTCGTGACGCGGCGCGCGGGCAGCGCGCTTCCAGTGGATATCAGGCGTGAAAATTGGGAAAGCGGCATGCTGATGCATCCTCCTCAAGTTTGGCGTATGACGGGGACTTCTGGCGAGGGGATCCCCTGTGCGGTTATACAAAAAGAAAAAAGGAAAAGACCGGAAAGTAATTTCCGATTTTCTCCTTTTCGTGATGCCTCTGAGGGAAGCGCTTTTCTGCCGGACGTACACCCGGACCCTGTGGCAGCCCTTCCCGCTTGGAGAAGGCTGATGCTTTGCAGACTAAGCCACGGGCTTATTGCTCCGCATTGGCCGTGGGGCCCATGCAGTTAACGCTGCGTCAGGCCGCAAGTCCATACCGGCGGAACCGGCTTCCCCGAAGAATATGAATTACTCTTCGTCCTTCTTGGTCTCGATCACTTTCTTGCCGCGGTAGAAACCGTTCGGGCTGATGTGGTGACGGCGAGTCACTTCACCAGTCGTCGGTTCGACGGCGAGTGCCGGATTGGAAAGGAAATCATGAGCGCGACGATTGCCACGGCGGGCAGTCGATTTTTTATTTTGCTGGACAGCCATTTTTAGACCCCACGTTGAAAATAGCGAATTATAACCGTTTATCCCCCGGTTTGTAAAATCCTGAGGAAAAACCTAGTGTTTCTTTAATGATGACAGGACTGCGAAGGGATTGGGCCGGGCATCTTCCAGCTCTTCCTCCTCGTCCGTCGGGAGCTCGGGAGCCTTGCAGACATCATGCGCCGGATAAAGCGGCAGCTTGAGCAGCAATTCTTCCTGGACCCAGTTCGCCACATCAAAGTGGCTAGATCCTACAACAACTTCATCCTCGCCGTCTTCCGAAATGGGCATTGAATCGGCTTCAGCCTCGGTTTTCGTAAAAAGAAACGACGTTTTCAGATGAACATCAACAGTGAGCGGATCACCGCACCGGCAGCAGGAGCCGATCAGTTTCCCATCGATGCGGAGAATGGCACCGGCGAGATGCTTGCGGCCCTCAGTTCCGGTCGCGCTCCACTCAACCTGCCCCTCGGTGAACTGGCCGTCATGGCCCGCGAGGAGCGGCAGCTCGGCCGCTGTGAATTTTCCGGACGCAGTCCCGCGCTCTTTCGAGAGGCGGAAGACATCAATCTGGACAGCAGACATGCGGAGAACTCCCTTAACTGGTTTCAGTACAATAAGGCCCACTATGATAAAGAAGAATCCTGAACTTGTTCTGGCCTCAAGCTCGCGCTATCGCCGCGAACTGCTTGAGCGGCTCGGCATTCCGTTTATCGCGGAAGCATCTGATATTGATGAAACGTCGCGCGAAGGCGAGACGCCGGTGGAAGCCTGCCAGCGGCTCGCGGTGGAAAAGGCGAAGTGGGTTGCCGCGAAGCACCCCGGGGCCTGCGTGATCGGTTCAGACCAGGTCGCGGACCTCGATGGCGTCCGTCTCGGGAAACCCCATACGCGTGAGCTCTCAATCGAGCAGCTTCTTGCGATGCAGGGTCACACGATTGTCTTCTCCACGGCGCTCGCCGTGATCGCCCCGGACGGCACTGTGCGGGAAAAACTCTCGCAGACCCGCGTGAAGATGCGCCCGCTCACCCGCGAGACGATCGAAGCCTACGTGGACCGTGAGGAGCCTTACGACTGCGCGGGATCCGCGAAGATCGAGAAACTCGGCATCGCCCTCATGGAAACGGTGGAGTCGGATGACCCGACCTCCCTCATCGGTCTTCCCCTCATGGCACTCACGACGCTTCTCACGCAGTCAGGCGTCACGGTGCTTCCGGGGCTTAAAGCCTGATCGCTGCCGTTCTCCTCTTTTATATACAGAAGCCGCACCGGGAATCCTTTCCGGGTGCGGCTTTTTTTCTGGGCTCCGGATCAGAAACCCGGTGTTATTTCATAAGATCCTCAACGCCGATCGCGCGCGCGAGTTCAGGCACTGTGTCCACCACGGCGATCGGGTGAAGCTTTTCCAGCGCCTCGCGCCGCCCCGCGCCCCAGGTGACACCGACCGCGGCGGCGCCTGCGTTATTCGCCATTTCGAGATCATGCACCGCGTCCCCGATCATCACGATTTTCGAGATCGGGACGCAGCATTCATCCGACAGCTGCCGCAGCATATCGGGAGAAGGCTTTGACTGCGCCTCATCCATTGTGCGGCTCGCGCAGAAGTAGCTTTCAGAGCTGGTTTTAGAAAGCACCCTCGCGAGCCCCGCGCGGCTCTTCCCCGTCGCGATCGCGCTCCAGAGGCCGGCCATCTTCATTGCGGCAAGCATCTCCCGCATCCCAGGGTGCAGTCCCGTGATCCGGTCTTCCTCTTTTATATAAGCCTTCCAGTACTCGGCTTTGTAAGCCGGGTAGATCGCGTCCGTGCAGTCCGGCACCGCGCGGCTCATCATGTCTTTGTGACCGAGCCCGATCACGCTTTCCGCGGTTTCGTAACTCGGAACTCCGAGCCCCAGAACCCGGGCAGCCTCCTGGATCGCGCACGCGATGGCGTGCGTCGTATCCATGCAGGTTCCGTCCCAGTCGAAAACAAACAGTTCAAACGGTCTTTCTTTCATTCAGCACCCGAATCGGTTCTTCGCAGGCTTCAGGCAGCGGCGACTCAATCTTCATTTTCTCATGAGTCACCGGGTGCTCAAAGGCGAGGCTGTAGGAGTGAAGGAACATCCGCCGGAAAGGAATCCCGAGGAGCCCTTTCGAGACTTCGCGGTTGAAGTCAAAGTCACCGTACTTGTCGTCCCCGACCAGCGGGTGACCGCTTTCCGCCGCGTGCACGCGGATCTGATGCGTGCGGCCGGTGAGGAGTTCCACGTCGAGGAAACTCACGTCGCCGTAGCGGCGGATGAGCGTAAAGATTGAGTGCGAGGGGACGCCCTTCTCCGGATCCACCCGGACGCGGCGCTCACCCTCCTTCGTCACGTACTTGAAAAGCGGGAGCTTCACATGCTGCCGGTCATTCACCCAGTCGCCCTTCACGAGTGTCCGGTAGTGCTTCTCGATCCCGCCTTCCCGCATCGACTTCTGAAGCCGCACGAGCGCCTTGCGGGACTTGCAGACGATGATCGCGCCCGAGGTGTCGCGGTCCAGCCGGTGCGCGAGCTCAAGGAACGGCTGATTCGGGCGGCTCGCGCGGAGCCGCTCGATGAGCCCAAACGCGATCCCGCTGCCGCCGTGGCAGGCAAGACCCGCCGGCTTATCGACGATCAGGAGATGCTCGTCCTCGAAGAGAATCGGGAGCGTGTCGTCTGAAATCGGCGCCGCACGCGGCACGAGATCCCGCTTCTGCGGCACACGGATAGGCGGTACGCGGACGATGTCATCCAGCGCAAGCCTCGTCTCCGCCTTCACGCGCTTCTTATTCACCCTCACTTCGCCGCTCCGGAGAAGCCGGTAAATATGGCTCTTCGGCACGCCTTTTGCCACGCGGAGGAAGAAATTATCCACGCGCTGCCCGTCCGAATCTTCCCCGATCCGGATCCACGTCACGCGGTCCGGCGAAAGCTCCGTCACCCGGGAGGATGAAATGATGAATTTTTCTGCAGAATTTATCTCTGACATTGTCCCTATCCACTATACTTACGGACATCGATTCAGGCGCGGACCCCCGGAAGCCATCCGCTTCCAAGCAACCCTTGAGAGTTTTCCCTGCATCCTGCTAGGGATGCGAGGTTGATCGACCTGCCGTTGCGGTCCCCTGTCGATTTGTCGGGGATGGAGGCATTGTAGCCGTCCCGGGCGGGATTCTCATCCTTCGCTTCAAGTCTCGGCCTTGCGTCTGATGCAGCCTGAGCGCGGAAACGCGAGTGAAGAAAGAGTACGCCCCGACATCAGCAATTTTCTAAAAATGGGATTGCCCGCAGCTCGCGCGGAGCGGACCCGGCCGGAGTGCCGGATGACTGCCGTGCTTGAGGAGAACGGGAATCCCGAACACAGTCCGCGGCGAGCACCTCGGACTGTGTCTGCGAAGAATGCATGGGTGCCGCATGCCGCCGCGTCTGACACTGTCAGAGCGCTGGCTGTGCTGCGTGTGCCTGGGTTGTACGGCGGTTATTTTTTCAGTTTTTTGATGATTAACCTGTGACTAGAGAAGAAAGACAACTGGATTGCCAAATACGGGCTGCCGAGGCGGGGATGCTGCAAGCGTTTCCTGCCGCCGTCCTATCGCGCATGCGGCTTCAGATGCCTTCAGCGGGCGGCGGAGCCGTCCGCGTTCTGCGCCTAGACCAGCCATAACCCGGCCTTCCTCCGGGCCGGTCACCTTATTCAGTTAGGGGGGCACGGGTCCGGAACGGGGTCCACCGCATTCATTCCGCACGCTTACTGCGCCCGCGACAGAGGCGCTTAGGAGTGCTCCAGTGAAGCGCATGCTATTTAACGCGACGCAGGCGGAAGAAACCCGCGTTGCGATCGTAGACGGACAGAAGCTCGTCGATATTGATATCGAGACCGCAGGTCACGAGCAGCATAAGTCCAACATCTATAAGGGCATCATCACCCGCATCGAGCCGTCGCTTGAAGCGTGCTTCGTCGACTACGGCGAAGAGCGCCACGGCTTCCTCCCCTTCAAGGAAGTTTCCCGCAGCTACTTCAATAAGGACGTGGACGTTCATACGTGCACGATCCGCGAGGCGCTGCGCGAAGGCCAGGAAATTCTCGTCCAGGTGGAGAAGGAAGAACGCGGCAACAAGGGCGCCGCCCTCACGACCTTTATTTCGCTCGCCGGACGCTACCTCGTCCTGATGCCGAATAACCCCCGCGGAGGCGGAGTTTCCCGCCGTATCGAAGGGGAAGAGCGCCAGGAACTGCGTCACCTGATCGAAGAGCTGAAGCTCCCGCAGGGAATGTCGGTTATCGCCCGCACGGCCGGTATCGGCCGCACGATCGAGGAGCTGCAGTGGGATCTCGACTACCTCCTGAAGCTCTGGAACGCGATCTGCGACGCGGCGACGCCTGAATACGAACTCGTCCGCGACGAAAACGGCCACCGCACGGTGTCCTATGTGACGGACCCCGTGGTGAACGGTCAGAAGCTCCGCCGCGTGAACCCGGCCCCCTTCCTCATCGTTGAGGAAAGCGCCCTCGTGATCCGTGCGATCCGCGACTACTTCCAGCCCGAGGTCGGTGAGATTCTCGTCGACACGGATGAAATCTATGACCAGGCCCGTCAGTTCATGCTGAACGTGATGCCGGACATGGTGGGCCGCGTGAAGCGTTACCGCGAGGAGACCCCGCTCTTCTCCCGATTCCAGATCGAGCACCAGATTGAGACCGCGTACTCCCGCACCGTGACGCTGCCGTCCGGCGGCGCGATCGTGATCGACCACACCGAGGCGCTCGTCGCGATCGACGTGAACTCGGCCCGCGCGACCCGCGGCGCTGATATTGAGGAAACCGCCTTCCGCACGAACTGCGAAGCGGCGGACGAAATCGCCCGCCAGATGCGTCTGCGCGACCTGGGCGGTCTCGTCGTGATCGACTTCATCGATATGGAAGACGCCCGCAACCAGCGCGCGATCGAGCTCCGCATGAAGGACGCCCTGAAGGACGACCGCGCCCGTGTGCAGATGGCGAAGATCAGCCGCTTCGGCCTGATGGAGCTCTCCCGCCAGAGACTCCGCCCGGCGCTTTCCGAAGGCCACCACATCACCTGCCCGCGCTGCAACGGCCTTGGCGTCATCCGTGACACCGAGAGCTCCGCGCTCCAGGTTCTCCGCATCATCCAGGAAGAAGCCACGAAGGACGGTACCGGCGCGATTCACGCTCAGGTTCCGGTCGATGTCGCGACGTACCTCCTGAACGAGAAGCGCACCGAAATCGCGAAGATCGAACAGCGTAACCGCATCCCGGTCATCCTGATCCCGAACACCGTGCTCGAGACCCCGCACTACCACATCGAACGCATCCGCGCGAATGACGAACGGATGGAGGACGATGTCGCGAGCTACAAGCGCGCTGAGGATATCCAGCCGGTGTCGACTGACCCGTACGCTCTGAAGTCTGACGAAAACAAGCCCGCCCGCCCGAAGCAGGTCCCCGTGATCAAGAACATCACGCGTGACACGCCGGCGCCGGCTCATGTTGACCGTAAGAAGGAAGAGGAGAAGAAGGAAGCGCCGGCCGCTAAGGCTGAGGCTGCCGCTCCGAAGGCCGCTCCCGCGCAGACTCAGGCTCCGAAGAAGGGATTCTTCGCGCGCCTGATGGATATCCTCCTTGGCTCGAACGAACCGAAGGCTGAGACCGCCGCGCTGAAGGCGGAAGCCGCCGCAGCTGCCGCTCCCGCGGCCGCCGCGAAGCCCGAAGCGAAGAAGGATGAAGCGGGCGAATCCCGCCGGGGCACGGAAGCCGGTGACCACGAGTCCGCACCGGCCGCCGAGCGCCGCGCGAAGGCCGCTGCCGCTGAAACGACGGAGAACCGCCGCAGACGGAGCCGCCGCCGTCATTCGGAAGAGTCCGAAGGACAGGTGAACGCTCAGGCTCAGCAGCAGGCATCTGAAGAAAAGAAACAGCAGCAGACCGCTGCCCCGGCTCAGACCGCCCAGACCCCGGCTCCTGCCGCTCAGGACGCCCAGTCTCAGCAGCCCGCTCAGGAGCAGCAGAACGAAGGCCGTCGCCGCCGCCGTCATCACTCCCACCGCACGCGTGAGGAGGATCAGCAGACGCAGCAGGCCGCCGTTCAGAACGCGGCTCCGGCTGAGGATGTGACGGAACGCGAGGTGCGCGAGTTTGAGACCCGCGCGGCGAAGCTTGCCGTTGCCCCGGCGACATCCGGCGAAAGCGTTTCCGACGTGAAGCCGATCGTCGCCGCTGTCGCTCAGGCGGTCGACGCCACTCCCGCTCACGAGGCTCCGAAGGACGAGAAGGAAGGCGGAACCCGTTCCCGCCGCAGCCGTAACCGCCGCCGCGGCGGAAAGTCGGGCGCTGAGCGCGCCGCGGACACCGTGAAGACGGAAACGACGGCCGCAGCTGAAGCCGCGGCCCCCGCCATTGCCGCCATCGCTCCTGCCGTAGCTGAAGCCGTTACCGCGGCTCCGGCCCCGGAAGTGAAGGCAGAACCCGCCGCTCCGGTCGCTGAGGCTCCCGCCGCTCCCACCGCGGAACCTGAAAAAAAGTCTCCGGCCGAAGCCGAAACTGCGGTACAGTCTGAACCCGTAGAAAGCGCTCCGGAAGCTGTGCCGGCCGCATCCGAAATGGTGGAAACCGTGACGGCTGCCCCGGCTGAAGCCGAAACCGCCGCTCCCGCTCCTGCTCCCGAGAAGCCTGAGGCTTCCGTCACCGGAGCCCGGATCGCGGACGGCGCCACCGGTATCGAGGCTGAACTCGCGTCTCACGGTCTGCAGGTCGTTCACACCCGTCCCGAACTCGTGGGCGAAGTGAGCTACACGCAGCCGAAGGCGCCGGGACGTCCCCGTCCGGTGCTTCCTCCGGTTGAAGCGGTCGAAATGATCCAGGTCGAGACGAAGAAAGACGCGTCTTAATCCGATCAGCCCCGGGATCGGGGCACCGCAATAAAAAGGGCGCTGGGGTTTTTAGAAATTCCAGCGCCTTTCCTTTTTCTTTCGCTTTCCTTTTTCTCAGGTGAGATACATGGGGTCTGAAAACCTAACCGATAACTCCCGCGTGATTCCGATCGTGAGTGAGTCGCTCGAAGCCCTGCCGATTCCGCTGAATGGCGGTATCCGGGAGAAAGACGGCTGCTGGGTCGACATGCTCGGGCGGCCTCTGACCGATATCCGTATTTCGGTCACCGATCACTGCAACTTCCGCTGCCGCTACTGTAAGCCGAAGGAGATCTGGGATAAGTTTGACGCCTATCTGCCGCATGAGGAACTGCTGAACTTTGAGGAGCTCTACCGGATCTCCCGGATCGCGGTGGAGCATGGTGTCCGGAAAATCCGCCTCACGGGCGGCGAGCCGCTCCTCAGAAAGCATATTGAGGATCTGATCGCGAAACTCGCGACTCTCAGAACCCCGGACGGGAAAAAGGTCGATATCGCGATGACGACCAACGGCTCGATCCTCGCGAAGAAAGCGAAGGGACTGAAAGAGGCGGGGCTTGACCGCCTCACGGTGTCGCTTGACGCGCTCGACGAAAAAATCTTCCAGGAGTTTAACGACGTCGGGTTCCCGGCCGCGAAGGTCCTCGAAGGGATTCACGCGGCGCGCGAGGCCGGTTTCAAGCACGTGAAGGTGAACACCGTTGTAAAGCGCGGCATCAACGAGAATCAGATCGTTCCGCTTCTTGAGCACTTCGCCGGCACCGGGGTCATCGTCCGCTTTATTGAATATATGGATGCCGGCACGTCTAACGGCTGGCGGATGAACGAAGTCGTTCCGACAAGCGAAGTGATCCGGATCGTGAGTGAGCGGTTCAAGGTCACTCCCCTCACGCCGAATTACCTGAGCGAAACCGCGCAGCGCTGGCGTTACGGTGAGGGCGACGATGAGTTTGGCTGCATTTCGTCTGTCACGCGCCCCTTCTGCCGCAACTGCTCGCGCGCCCGTCTCTCGATTGAAGGCGCGGTGTACCTCTGCCTCTTCGCGGACCGGGGTTTTGATATCCGAACGATGCTCCGCGGCGGCGCGAGCGACGAGGAAATCGCCGAGGCGCTCGGCCGCATCTGGACGAACCGCAGCAACCATTATTCGGAACTCCGAATGAACGGAATGCCTCTTCCGGTCAAAAAGGTCGAAATGAGTTATATCGGCGGCTGACGCTCTGTCGTTAGAATAAAGGTTTTGCCACTTGCAGCTCTCTCTCGGAAAATACCGGAAAAAATACTCTGCCCCCTTCCGTCTGAGACAGAAAGAAAAAAAATGCACTTCAATCCCACAGCGATAACCTTCATCGGCTATCTCGTGCTGATGGTGATGATCGGCTTCTATGCCTGGCATCACACGAGAAGCTTTGGTGACTACATTCTCGGCGGCCGAAAGCTCGGCGGCCTCGTAACCGCGCTCTCAGTCGGCGCGTCCGACATGAGCGGCTGGCTCCTGATGGGCGTCCCGGGCGCGGCCTACGTCGCCGGTATCAGCGAGTCCTGGATCGCGATCGGTCTCACGATCGGCGCGTGGCTGAACTGGAAACTCGTTGCCGCGCGTCTTCGCCTCTACACCGAGGTGTCGCATAACGCGCTCACGCTCCCGGATTACTTCCGGCAGCGTTTCGAAGACAAGTCACACTGGCTCGCCGTGAGCGCCGCGGCCGTGATTCTCGTTTTCTTCACGATCTACTGCGCCTCCGGCATGGTGGCCGGCGCCCGGCTTTTCGAGAACACGTTCCATCTCCCCTACTCCACCGCGCTCTGGCTCGGCGCTATCGCGACGATCGCCTACGTCTTTATCGGTGGGTTCCTCGCGGTGTCCTGGACCGATACGATTCAGGCGTCCCTCATGTGCATCGCGCTTGTGGTGACGCCGATCGCCGTCATGATCGATCTCGGAGGCGCGTCCGCCGCCACGAACCAGGTCGCCGCGATCAACCCGGATATGCTGAGCATGATGAACGGTCAGACCACGATCGGCATCATTTCGCTTCTCGCCTGGGGTCTTGGCTACTGCGGTCAGCCGCACATTCTCGTCCGCTTTATGGCGACGCGTTCGATCCGCGTGATCCCGAATGCCCGCCGCATTTCGATCACCTGGATGATCTTCTGCCTCGCCGGGTCGGTGGCTGCCGGGTTCTTCGGCGCCGCGTTCTTCGCGGGTCACCCGGATCTCGCCGGTGCCGTGACGGAGAACCACGAACGGGTCTTTATTGAACTCGCGAAGGCGCTCTTCAATCCGTGGATCGCCGGTATCCTGATGTCCGCCATTCTCGCGGCCGTGATGTCGACGCTTTCCTGCCAGCTCCTCGTCTGCTCCTCAACGCTCACGGAGGACTTCTACCGCCGTCTGATTCACCCGAAGGCAAGCAACCGCGAACTGATGATTTTCAGCCGCGGCATGGTGCTTCTCGTTTCCATCATCGCGATCATCATCGCCCGTGACCCGAACAGCCTCGTGCTGTCGCTCGTCTCCTACGCCTGGGCCGGGTTCGGTGCCTCGTTCGGCCCCGTGATCCTGATCTCCCTCTGGTGGAAGCGCATGACCCGTAACGGCGCTCTCGCCGGCATGCTGGTAGGCGCGATCACGGTGCTCGTCTGGCACTACTTCGCGTGGTTCGATCTCTATGAGATCCTCCCGGGCTTCGCCCTTGGGTCTCTCGCGATCATCGTGGTGAGCCTCCTCGATAAGGCTCCGGAAAAGGAAGTGACGGACGCGTTCAATACCGTGGAACGCCGCCTCGTCGAAGAGTCCTAAAAGTTTCTTCGCATCAAAGGCAAAAAAATCCGGTCATGCAGCGAAAACTGCATGACCGGTATTTTTTAGCCTGAAGAACGGTGCCGGCTGTTTCAACCGACACCCTCCATTTCCCCGTCAGGTGTTCGGGGCTTCCTCTGCCTTTGTGACCGAGAAGGCGAGTTCCTTCCCGTTCAGGCCCACGTTCACCGTGTCGCCTTCCGCAGCCTTTCCTTCGAGGAGGAACTGAGCGAGCGGCGTTTCGAGCGCGTCCTGCACTTCGCGGCGGAGGGGCCGTGCGCCGAACACCGGATCGAACCCGGCCTTCGCGATTTCCGCGAGCGCCGCGTCGGTCACCTTCAGCGTGATACCCTGCTCAGCCACGCGGTCAGCGAGCTTCTGCACCTGGATACCGGCAATCTTCTGAATCGCCTTTTCTCCGAGCGAATTGAAGACCACGATCTCGTCGATACGGTTGATGAATTCCGGACGGAAGTGCTGCTTCACTTCTTCCATCACGGCGTCCTTCACTTCGTCATGCGGGCGGCCGGCCATCTGCATGATTTCCTGCGAACCGAGGTTCGAGGTCATCACGATCACGGTGTTCTTGAAGTCCACCGTGCGGCCCTGGCCATCCGTCATGCGGCCATCGTCGAGCACCTGGAGCAGGACGTTGAAGACGTCCGGATGAGCCTTTTCGACTTCGTCAAAGAGGATCACGCTGTAGGGGCGGCGCCGGACAGCTTCCGTGAGGTAGCCGCCCTGGTCGTAGCCGACATATCCCGGAGGTGCGCCGATCAGACGGGCGACGCTGTGCTTCTCCATGTATTCCGACATATCGATGCGGATCATGGCCTTTTCACTATCGAAGAGGAACGCGGCGAGCGCCTTCGTGAGCTCGGTCTTGCCGACACCGGTGGGTCCGAGGAAGAGGAACGAGCCGTACGGACGGTTCGGGTCCGATAGTCCGGCGCGGCTTCTCTGAATCGTTTCCGCGACCTTTCTCACGGCCTCATCCTGACCGATCACGCGCTTTGAGAGTTCCTCACGCATGTGAAGGAGCTTCTCACGCTCGCCCCGCATCATTTTCGACACCGGAATACCGGTCGCACGGGACACCACTTCAGCGATTTCCTCAGCGCCGACGCTTGTGCGGAGCAGATGCGGCTTATCGGGCGACTCATCCTTCTTCACCTGGCTCGCTTCCTTATTCAGCTTCTTCTCAAGCTCCGGGAGTACCGAGTACTGGAGCTCCGCGAGGCGCTCGTACTGAGCGTTCCGACGGCACTCATCCATCTCGCGGTGGACCTGATCGATCTTGTCGCGGGTTTCCTTTTCGCCGATCGCGTCCGCCTTCTCGCGCTTCCAGATTTCTTCAAGATCGGAATACTTGCGGGAGAGCGTCTCAATCTCTTCCTCAATCGTCGCGAGGCGCTTCTTCGAGGCGTCATCCGTCTCTTTCTTCATCGCTTCGCGTTCGATCTTCAGCTGAATCAGGCGGCGGTCGATCTTATCGAGCGCCTCGGGCTTCGAGTCGATCTCCATCTTCACGCGGGCAGCCGCCTCATCGATAAGGTCAATCGCCTTATCCGGGAGATAGCGGTCCGTGATGTAACGGTTCGAGAGCTCAGCCGCGGCCACAATCGCCGGGTCCGTGATCTGGACGCCGTGATGGGCTTCGTACTTCTCCTGCAGGCCGCGGAGAATGGCGATCGTGTCCTCAACCGACGGCTCCCCGATCATCACCTTCTGGAAACGGCGTTCCAGCGCCGCGTCCTTCTCGATGTACTGGCGGTATTCGTTGAGAGTCGTCGCGCCGATCACATGGAGTTCGCCGCGTGCGAGCGCAGGCTTCAGCATGTTGCCGGCATCCATCGAGCCTTCAGTCTTTCCGGCTCCGACCACCGTGTGCAGCTCATCGATGAAGAGAATGATGCGGCCGTTCTGCGCGGTCACTTCCTTCAGAAGCCCCTTCAGGCGTTCCTCGAATTCACCGCGGTACTTGGCGCCGGCAATCAGCCCCGCCATGTCGAGCGACAGAATCACTTTGTTCTTCAGCGTGTCCGGCACTTCGCCGTTCACGATACGCTGCGCGAGACCTTCAACGACGGCGGTCTTGCCTACGCCCGGTTCGCCGATCAGGACCGGATTGTTCTTCGTGCGGCGCTGCAGGATCTGCATCGTGCGGCGGATTTCATCGTCGCGGCCGATCACAGGATCGAGCTTCCCCTCACGGGCCTTCGCGGTGAGGTCAATCGTGTACTTCTTCAGCGCGCCGCGGGACTGCTCAGCGTCCGCGTTATCGGCCGCCTGGCCGCCGCGCACTTCCGTGATCGCGGCATCCAGCGCGCGCCGGGTAAGACCGTTCTCGCGGGCAATACGGCCGGCATCGCTCTTCTCGTCCGCGAGGGCAAGAAGGAACATCTCGGTCGCGATGAATTCATCGCCCCGCTTCATCGCCTCTTTCTCGGTGAGGTTAAGGGCGTTAGCTAGATCACGGCTCACCTGGATGTCGCCCGCGGTGCCGGAAACCTTCGGAAGGTTTTCGATCGCCTGGTCGGCCGCCCGGGTGAGACCGGGGACGTTGACGCCCGCGCGCTCGAGCAGGCTCACCGCGGAGCCATCCTTATCGTGAAGGATCGCGGCGAGCAGATGCACGGGCTCGAGAAACTGGTTGTCGTGCGCGAGAGCTAGGCTCTGGGCATCGCCCAGAGCTTCCTGGAACTTCGTGGTGAGTTTGTCTTGACGCATAGGTTTATATCTTTCCTTTAGGAATCGCCGGAATTAGGCTTCCGTCGTTCGTAGTTCCTATATGGGGACACAGAAACCGTTTTTCAAGGGGGATTCGTTATCAAAAGTAAATTTTTAATCCCTGCGTAATAGGCTGAACCGGAAAAAGAAAAACCGCAAGGGAGCGAATCCCTTGCGGTTTCGGAACTTCTTTTTGTATCGCGGAAAAAATCCTACTGCCAGCGAGCCTTCGCCTTTTCGTCGCTCTCACGCGCGTCCACCCAGCGGCTGCCGGACGGGGTCTCTTCCTTCTTCCAGAAGGGGGCCTCGGTCTTCAGCCAGTCCATGATGTATTCGCACGCCTCGAACGCTTCGCCTCGGTGCGCGGAGGTGACAAGGCAGAGCACAATCTGATCGCCCACCTCAAGCCGCCCCACGCGGTGGATCACGACGATGTCATCAAGCTCCCAGCGGGCGCGGGCCTTGTCCGCGATCGCCGTGATCGCGGATTCCGTCATTCCGGGGTAGTGCTCGAGCGTCAGCGCAAAGATATCGTCGCCCTGATTCCGGTTACGGACAACGCCCGTAAACGCCACCATGGCGCCGGCTGAGCCGGAGCCCTTCCGCAGCTCCTCCATTTCGCGCGACACGTCGAAATCCTCGTGCCGCACGATCACCTTCGTGATCCCCATAGGACTAGCCTCCGGTGACAGGCGGGAAGAAGGCGACTTCGTCGCCGTCCTTGATCGCCGCGGTTTCATCCGCCATCACCTGGTTCACGGAGAAGCGGATGCGCTTCACGCTTTCAAAGCCGCTCTTCCAGGGATCGCCCTGCCCCACGAGGTAATCGCGGAGCGCGCCGACCGTTTCAACTCCGGCGGGCACTTCAACCGTTTCAGAGGGACGGCCGACCGCGTCGCGGAGATAAGCGAAGTAAAGCACCTTGACTTTCATTTGAGGATCCTCTTTTTTGTTGTATTAAAGGAGGGAAGAGTTCCGGAACGCTCTGAGGAACTGCTGGGCCGGGAGCCTGAAACGCTCCGCCTCAGGCGAGGAACTCTGCCAGTGGATAGTAGTCCACGAAATCACCCTGCCGGATGTCCTTCCCGACAGGGACGTCCACGATGCCGTCCGCCTTGGCGCAGGAGGAGAGCACCTGGGAATTCTGGTTCGGGAGGATGCAGAGACCTCCCTTGTCGTTACGGTAGACGCGGATAAATTCCTCACGGTCACCGGCCTTCCAGTCGAAGTCCGCGCGGACCGCGATCGGACGGTGGAGATCAGCGCGGCCGCCCTGACGGACGCGAAGGAACGGACGCACCATCATGAGGGTTTCGACAAACACGGCAACCGGATTTCCCGGGAGACCGAGGAACGGAACGCCGGACACTTCACCGAACGCGAAAGGCTTTCCGGGCTTCACCGCGAGACGCCACATATCAATGTGGCCAAGACGCTCCACCGCGGGCTTGATGTAATCCTCTTCGCCGACACTCATGCCGCCGGTCGTCACAATGACATCCGTGGAGCGCGCAGCCTTCTGGAACGCTTCGACCGTATCCTCGATCGAATCGCGGACCGAACCCACGTCGTTCACTTCGCAGCCAAGCGCGTGAAGAAGAGCCCGCAGCTGATAGCGGTTCGAGTTATAGATCGCGCCTTCGCGGAGCGGTTCCCCGGGGCGCGCGAGTTCGCTTCCGGAGCAGAAAATCGAGACGCGGAGGCGGCCGTAGACGCGGAGGTACGCGCGGCCGGTTGACGCCGCGACGCCGAGGTTCGCGGGGGTGAGCTTATCGCCCGCGTGCAGAATCGTTTCACCCGCCGGAAAGTCGCTTCCCGCGAGGTGGACGTTCGTTCCCGTCTTCACCGGGGCCTTGAAGACCACCGTGCCGTCTTCGTTCTTTTCAACGAGCTCCTGCTGCACGACGGAATCCGCTCCGGGCGGCACCTGAGCGCCCGTGAAAATACGGGCCGCGGTGCCGGCTTCAAGCTGCGTACCGACGGAACCCGCGGGGATCCGCTGCGACACGGGGAGCGTCACCGGATGCTCCGGGGAGGCAGCTGCGAGGTCCGAAGCGCGGACCGCATAGCCATCCATCTGGGAGTTATCCGCCGGCGGCACGTTCACCGGTGAAATGATGTCTTCCGCAAGCACCCGGCCCTCGGCGTAAAGCGTCGGAATGGTTTCAGTCCTTCCGATCGGGGTGACTTTGGAGAGCAGGTTCTGCAGCGCTTCACGGTAGGAAATCATTTCCCGGTTACTCCTTAACGTTATCTTTCTCTTTCATCCAGCTGTCCCGCAGGCTCACGATGAAGTCCGCCACCTGCCGGGGTTCGTTGAGGTTCAGCCACGACATTCCGGGCGGAATTCCTTCCGGAGTGTCAGAGGCCACCGCAACAATATCACCTCTCTTCGTCCAGAGCGGGGCTTCTTTATGAGGCCCCCTCGAGACTTCGATACGGGGAAAGTCGCCGTCATCCTTGAATCCTTCGAGCAGCACGAAATCCACCGGCTTCATCGCGCGGAGAATCTCGCTCAAGGGCTTTCGTCCCTCAGGCGTCTCCTCCATCAGCGCCCAGCGGTCAGGCGTCCTGAGGATCACCTGCTCGGCGCCCGACACCCGGTACCGGTACGTATCCTTCCCGGGGGTATCGAGATCCACCTGATGATGCGCGTCTTTCACGCAGGAGACACTGTAGCCGAGTGCCCGGAGACACTCAACCACCTTTTCGTTGAGGGTGGTCTTCCCGCTTCCGGAGTATCCCGTGATGCCGAAGAGAAACAATTTTGATTACTCCTTTGTATGACGGTCGATGAACTGCTTCACGTCCTCCGTTTCAGGATCCATCACTTCACAGTGCTGCGGAAGGCTGAGAAGATCGGCGCAGGAGGCGGAGATCGCAGGCACCGTGCCCGTCGCTTCGATAATCGTCTTCGAGAACTTCGCGGCCTGAGCCGTCTCGAGACACAGGCACTTTACCCCCGGAAGACGCTTCTCGCGAGCCACCTTGAGACCGTCCGCGGTATGCGGGTCGATCATGACGCCGAGCCGCTCCCAGGTGTCGCGGATCGTGGCAAGACGGTCCGCGTGGGTGCTCTTGCCCGCGGTGAAGCCTGAGGCAAGCACACGCTCCCAGAGTTCCCCGGTGAGGCGGAATTCGCCTTCCGTCGCCATCACGTGCCAGAGGCGCTTCAGCACCTCGGGGTCACGGCCAACGATATCGAAGATGAAGCGTTCAAAGTTCGACGCGCGGCTGATATCCATCGAGGGCGAGGAGGTGACATACGTATGCGCCGCGTCTCTCGGGTGATAAACACCGGTTTCAAAGAACTCAGTAAGGACATCATTTTCGTTTGTCGCGACGATGAGGCTCGCGATCGGGAGCCCCATCTGCTTCGCGATCCATCCGGCGAGAACGTCGCCGAAGTTGCCGGACGGAACGGCAAACGAAATCGCCTCGCCCTTCTCGGCAGCCGCAAGCCACCCCTTGAAGTAATAGACCACCTGAGCGGCAACACGCGCCCAGTTGATGGAATTCACAGTGCCGATCGAATGCGCGGACTTGAACGCATGGTCGTTAGAGACCGCCTTCACGATGTCCTGCGCCTGATCGAACGTTCCGCGGACCGCGATATTGAAGATATTGGGGTCTTCAAGCGAATACATCTGGGCGCGCTGGAAGTCACTCATGCGGCCATAGGGGGAGAGCATAAAGACGCGAATCCCCTTCCGGCCCCGCATCGCGTATTCGGCAGCGGACCCGGTGTCGCCGGACGTAGCGCCGAGAATATTGAGAGTCTTCCCTTCACGCGCGAGGAGATGCTCGAAAAGCGCCCCGAGGTACTGCATCGCCATGTCTTTGAAGGCGAGCGTCGGGCCGTTCGAAAGCTCCAGAAGCCCGATCCCATCCTCAAGCCAGCGCACCGGCGTGATGTCCTTCGGGTCATCGCCCTCACGCGCGTTGCAGTAGGTCTTCTCGGTATAGGTCGAGCGGCAGATTTCCTTCAGCGCCGCCTCATCGATCCCGCTCGCGAAAAGCCGCAGCACCTCAAAGGCGAGGTCCGCGTACGGGAGCTTCCGCCAGGATTCGAGCGCCTCGGCTGTCACCTGCGGGTAGCTTTCCGGCATGAAGAGGCCGCCGTCAGACGCAAGCCCCCGAAGCACGATTTCATCATAGGACGCCCCGGTCGATTCACCGCGGGTGGAGAGATAGCGGATATTGCTTGCCATGTTGTCCTCTTATTAATTCAGTTCTTCTTTGCGAAGGAGAACGATCTTGCCGGTCACGCAGTCAAGCGCCTCGATCCGGCGAATCGCTTCCTGAACGGCCGCTTCCCAGGCGGTGTGCGTCATCAGGACGATTGAGGTCGACCCCTGGCCCGCGACCGCTTCCTTCTGAATGAGGGACTCGATACTGATCCCCATATCCGCGAAGACGCGGCTCACGTCGGCGAGCGTGCCGGGGCTGTCCGTCACGCCGATACGGAGGTAGTAGGAGCAGACCGTCTCACCCATCGGGAGCACATCGACATTCTCGATCTTTCGCTTGTAGCCGAGCACCGGGACCTGGTGGTTGGAGGACACGCCGATCATGCGGACCACGTCCACGATATCCGCGATCATCGCGGAGGCGGTGGGTTCTGATCCCGCGCCCGGGCCGTAGTAGAGGGTGGAGCCCACGGCGTCGCCCTTCACTTCAACGGCGTTTGTCACGCCGCCCACGTGGGCGAGAAGACGCCGCTCAGGTACGAGCGTCGGATGGACACGGAGCTCAATCCCTGTCCCGCGCCGCTTCGTGATGCCGAGCAGCTTCACGCGGTAGCCAAGCTGATCCGCGAACTCGATATCCACGTTCTGCAGATCGCGGATCCCTTCGATATAGGCCTTATCAAACGAAATCGGGCCGCCGAACGCGATCGAGGAAAGGATCGAGATCTTGTGGGCCGCGTCGATGCCGTCAATATCAAACGAAGGATCGGCCTCCGCGTAGCCAAGCTTCTGCGCCTTGGAGAGCGCCTCAGCGAACGAAATCTTCTCCTTCCGCATGCTCGTGAGAATGAAGTTTGAGGTGCCGTTGATGATGCCGACCACCGACTGAATGCGGTTCGCGACGAGCGACTCACGCATTGCCTTGATGATCGGGATGCCGCCAGCGACCGAGGCCTCAAAGGCGACGATCACGCCCTTCTTCGCCGCGGCGTCAAAGATTTCGTCCCCGTGCTGCGCGAGGAGCGCCTTGTTCGCGGTGACGACGTGCTTCCCCGCCTCAATCGCGGCGAGGATATAGGAGCGCGCGGGTTCGATTCCGCCCATCGCCTCAACCGCGATCGCGATCTCGGGATCCTCCACGATTTCATGCCAGTCAATGCCGAGCGACCCCACGAGCGGGACGAGGTCAGAACGGTTCTCGGGGTGACGGCACGTCACATACTTCACTTCGATCCTTGCGCCGGCTCGCGCGCTGATCTGCTCCTGATTGCGGTTAAGCACCCGGCAGACACCGCCGCCGACGGTTCCTGCGCCGGCCAGACCGATTTTCACTGAATCCATGAGTTAAAGCTCCCTGCTTATTTTGAGAGTAACGCCATCCGCCCGTTATTCACCGCGATCCGATAGGATGACCGCGCCCGAGCGCTGCTTATTTTTTTCTGCAGCGGCAATTTGAAAATCGTACCAAATATCAAGACCTATAGAAAACCAGAGGGCGGGCTTCGGATCCCGGATATGCGATTTTTTTTCGGGAGTTCACACAGCTGTCAATTCACGGCGTTATATTGGTCAGTGATACAGACACGCAAATATGAGGAAAACTATGCCTCTGCCGGCTTCCCCGAAAGTTCCGGGCGACATGCTCGCCGACTATCAGAGTGAAAATGACCTGCCGCTGAAGACTCCGCCGAAGGCGGAAACCCCGGCCGCAGAAAAGCAGCCGAAGAGGCGCCGCCGCGGGAAGGCACCCGCCGAGGCGCTCGAAATGGCAGCGCCCGCCGCCGCGGTCACTGAAAAGAAATCTGCCGCGTCCCGCCGTAAGAAGGCGGCCGGGAAAGCAGCCGCCCAGGCCGCCCGCAAGGCTGAAACCGCCGCGGCTCCGAAGGTTCAGCCGCCGATCACGCTGGGCACTCCTTCTGAAACGAAGCTCCCGTCGCTTCGCCGCGGCCGCGCGCTTCCGGATCCGAAGATGCCCCGCATGTTCGCGCTCGACACGAATGTGCTCCTCCACGATCCGACCTGCCTCTTCCGGTTTGAGGAGCATGACGTCTTCATTCCGCTCACCGCGCTTGAGGAACTTGACCGCCATAAGACCGGCATGAGCGACATCGCGCGTAACGCGCGCCAGGTTTCCCGCACAATCGATCAGCTGATGGAAGCGACCGGGAACCCCGATCTCTCAGAAGGCCTTCCGCTTTCCGCCCTAGGAAACCGCGAGGCGAAGGGAAAGCTCTACTTCCAGACTGGACGCCTGAATGTCGAACTCCCGCTCCCCTCGGATCTGAAGACCGGGTCCGGCGACAACGCGATTCTCTCTTCGGTTCTTGGCATCACCTCGGTCCTCAAGGACCACGTCGTGATCCTTGTGTCGAAAGACATTAATATGAGGATCAAGGCCGCGACGATCGGTCTCCCCGCAGAAGACTATTTCAACGACAAGACGATCGACGACTCGGACCTCCTCTATAGCGGTAAGCTCTCGCTCCCCGGGAACTTCTGGGAAACGCACGCGAAGGGGATGAAATCCTGGCAGAAGGACGGCTTCACCTGGTACCGGGTGAAGGGGCCGCTTGTTCCCCAGATGCTCGTGAACGAATTCGTCTATTCGGAAAGCGCTCAAGGGGGCTTTGAAGGCATTGTGAGCTCGGTCGACCGCGATGAAGCGGTGTTCCGGTCACTCAAGAACTACACGACCCCGAAGAATAACGTCTGGGGCATCACCGCGAGGAACAGCGAACAGAACTTCGCGCTGAACCTCCTCATGAACCCCGAGATTGACTTCGTATCGCTCCTCGGTCAGGCCGGCACCGGCAAAACGCTCCTCACGCTTGCCGCGGCTCTCACGCAGACGCTTGATGAACGCCGGTACTCGGAAATCATCTTCACCCGCGCGACGGTCTCGGTAGGCGAAGAGATCGGTTTCCTCCCCGGCACGGAAGAAGAGAAGATGGTGCCCTGGATGGGGGCGCTGGAAGATAACCTCGAAGTGCTGAACCACACGGATGCCTCCTCCGGCACCTGGGGTCACGACACGGCGCAGGACATCATCCGCTCCCGGATCCGCGTGAAGTCGATGAGCTTCATGCGCGGCCGCACGTTCCTCAACCGCTTCCTCATTATCGATGAGGCGCAGAACCTGTCTCCGAAGCAGATGAAGACTCTTATCACGCGAGCCGGCCCCGGCACGAAGATCGTCTGCATGGGGAACATCGCGCAGATCGATACGCCGTACCTCACAGAGGGGAGCTCAGGCCTCACCTACGTTGTCGATAAATTCAAGGGCTGGGCGCACGCGGGCCACATCACGCTGCAGCGCGGCGAACGGAGCCACCTCGCGGACTTCGCGTCCTCGGTCCTCTGATTAGACTCTTCACCCATAAAAAATCCCGGATCCAGAAAGATCCGGGATTTTTTATCCTCACTGCCGTTTCGTTACGGCTGCGGCGCCGCGGGCTGTGTGGCAGGCGCCGCGGGAGCTGGAGCGGGCTTAGGTGTCGAGGCTGCGTCCGGGTTCTTCATCTGCGACGCAGTCACCTGCGGGAAGTCATTAGACGGCGCGGGAGCCGCAGGCGCGGGAGCCGCAGGCGCGGCGTCCGACGGAGCGGCATCCACAGCGGGAGACGAAGCGTCGTCAGAACTCTTCGACCTCTGACCCTGCGGCACTTCCACGATCCGGCCTCGCTCAGAAGGCTGTCCCGGATGGCCTTCAAGGGGCGCTGCCCCATTCGGCGCCTGCGGGACCACGGCGGCAGAGGAGGCAGCCGCGCTTGAGCCCCCGAAGAAACTCGTGATGCCGGAGTTCGTCACGATCGAGAAAAGGACAATACCCACCATGATGAACGCGAGCGCGATCTTCACGCCGATACCGACCGCCATCCCGATCCAGGTGGCGAGACCCACGGTTCCCGCCTTCAGCATGTCGCGGCCCGCCATGATTTCACCGATCACCGCGCCGATCAGCGGGAAGAAGACAATGCCCCAGATCCCGGTAACCAGCCCCACCACGGTGCCGATCACAGCGCCCCAGAGGCCGGCGCGGCTCGCGCCCGCCCGCTTCGCGCCGAGAATCTGCGCGAGGATATCGATGCCGATACCGACCGCGGCAAGCAGCGCGAGAATCACAACCGCCGTCACCGAGATCAGCTCATAGCCGCTCGCCCAGCCGATCAGCCAGCTGCCGGCAAAAATGATCGGCAGTCCCGGAATCGCGGGGATCACGGTTCCGGCGAGACCCACAGCGATAAGGGCGAGAGCCCCGAGATACAGTAGGTATTCCATGTCTTCCTATCCTTAGGCAGGTTCCTGCATGTCGTCCGGCACATAGCCTTCGGGCACCTCTGCCCGGTTTTCGAACGACGTGTACTTCCCGTTGAACGTAAGCTTCACGGTCCCCACAGGGCCGTTACGCTGCTTGCCGATGATCACTTCGGCGAGCATCGGATCGGATTCCTTGTTGTAAACCCAATCGCGATAAATAAACATGATGACGTCAGCGTCCTGTTCGATAGCGCCCGACTCGCGAAGGTCGGACATCACAGGGCGCTTGTCGGGGCGGCCGTCAACCGAGCGGTTTAGCTGGGAAAGCGCAATCACGGGAACGCGGAGTTCCTTTGCGAGGCTCTTCAGGCCGCGGGAAATTTCAGAAATCTCGGTCGCGCGGTTTTCTTCGCGGCGGCTGGAGCTGCCGCCCATCAGCTGCAGGTAGTCGACCACGATGAGGCCGAGCTGCCCGGTCTGCGCCATGAGGCGCCGGGCGCGGCTTCGGAGCGAGGTGACGCTGAGCGCCGGCGTGTCATCGATATAAAGCGGCGCCTTTTCCATATCGGCGACCGCGGTCGTGAACCGATCCCAGTCGCCACCCTCATCAAGACGGCCCTTGCGGACCTTCTGCGCGTCAAGGCGCCCGTGCGAGCAGATGAGTCGCATCGCGAGCTGCTCGCCGCTCATTTCCATGGAGAACACGGCAACCGGCCAGCTGTTATCGCCCGCCATCGCGACATGCTCCGCGATATTCAGCGCGAGCGCGGTCTTACCCATCGAGGGGCGGCCGGCGATGATGATGAGGTCGCCAGGCTGCATGCCGGACGTCTGCTGATCGAGGTACCGGTACCCGGTCGAGACACCGGTGACATCGTTCGCTGACTTCGTTCGGTAGCGCTCCGCGACGATATCGGAGACGTTCGCCGCGAGTTTATTGAGTCTCACGAAGCCTTTGTTCCCGCGGTCCGCGCTTTCATTGATCTGGAGAACCAGTTTCTCCGCGTCATCAATGATGTCCTTCGTCTCGCGGCCTTCAGGAGCGAGAGCGGACGCGGCGATCGTGTCTGCGGCGGACACGAGCTGCCGCAGCATCGAGCAGTCGCGCACAATTTCCGCGTAAGTCCGGATGTTCCCGGCGCCAAGCGAATTGCTTGTCAGCGCGTTGAGGTACGGGCGGCCGCCCGCGGCATCCGACCGCCCCGAGCGCTCGAGCTCGTTATAGACCGTGATCACGTCCGCAGGCTCACCCCGGAGGTGCAGCGCCGCGATAGCGTCAAAAATCACGCGGTGGTCGGCCCGGTAGAAATCCTCAGCCGTAATAATGTCGGAGATCTGGTCAAACGCCTGGGTGTTCAGCATCAGACCGCCGAGAATCGTCTGTTCACTCTCGACAGAATGCGGCGGAACACGGACAGAATTCGCAGGAAGATCAGAACTGGAAAAAGGATCAGGCATCAGATTGCGCTCCATAGAGGCCGGAAAGGAGCAAGCGGGCCCCATGATGCAAAACGCCCTCTGAAACACTTTTCAGAAAGACGAAAGCGGGTTAAATAATAACAGTAAAGCAAGAAGGGAAAAAAATAGGCCTCCTTTCGGAAGCCTATTTTTTTCTCCGACAGAATCCCCTTGCGGAGGCTCTGTCAGGAGTCGGACGTTCCGGAGATTACTCTTCGGCGACGACCTGAACCGTGATGTCAGCGGTGATGTCGGAGAGCAGAGCGATCGTGATCGGGTACTCGCCAACAGCCTTGATCATGCCGAGCGGCGTGCGGACCTGGCTCTTCTTGATCGTGAAGCCAAGCTTATCCACGGCTTCAGCGATGTCGGAGTTGGTCACGGAACCGAACAGACGGCCGTCAACACCAGCCTTGGAGGCGATGGTAACGGTGGCACCATTCAGCTTTTCCTGGAGAGCCTGGGCATTGGCCAGACGCTCAGCCTGAGCCTTCTCGAGGTCAGCGCGACGGGTTTCGAACTCGGCGATAGCGGCCTTGGTGGCGCGCTTGGCGTGACCCTGGGGGATCAGGAAGTTGCGGCCGTAGCCGTCCTTGACCTTGACCACATCGCCCAGATTGCCGAGGTGATGAATGTTTTCAAGCAGAATAACTTGCATGTCGATATCTCCCCGGGATTACTGATTGTCGGTGTAGGGAAGGAGGGCGAGGAAGCGGGCACGCTTGATCGCGGTATCGAGCTGGCGCTGGTAGATCGCCTTCGTGCCGGTCAGACGGGCGGGCATGATCTTGCCATTTTCCTGGATGAAATCGCGCAGCGTGTCGATATCCTTGTAATCAATCTGCTCAACGTGAGCAGCGGTAAAGCGGCAGAACTTCTTCCGCTTGAAGAGGGCATTGCCCTGGGAGGGACGGCGGTTGCCGGTACGACCCTTGGAACCAAAAGCCATTTTGAACTCCTAACTGAATTCCGTTATGTAAACAATGAGGCGCTGTGTGCGGCTCGAGCGAGGGGTGATGTACCCTTTGAGGGTTATCCTAGCGGGAAGCGGAAGCTGATAGAGCTTTGCCGCTACCTCTCCGTATGCGACCACCAGGGTTTCGAAATTGAGGCGGCGCGTGCCGCCTGCTTCCCGGACTTCGCCCGAGTGGTGAAGAATGCCTTCAAAAACCTGCAGTCCGGACGGTGTGAATCTCGGCTCTTCGGAGCGGATGATTTCGCCGTCAAGGACCAGCTCATTCATGTCTGGCAGTCCTCTTTAAAGCGCCTCTAGCCGAATTACTCGGCGTCCTGAACGTCGGATTCCTCGTCTGCAGCTTCGTCGGAAGCGTCATCAGACTTGTGGGAAGCCTTGCTGTTCGTGCGAGCGGCCACGGCAGCCTTCTTGGCCTCTTCCTTCTCGACAACCTTCATCATCGGGGAGGGAGCGGTTTCGGCGTGCTTCGTCTTCACCACGAGTTGGCGCAGAATGGCGTCGTTGAAACGGAAATTGTTTTCGATGTCGGCGAGCGTGGCGTCAGAGCACTCCACGTTCAGGAGAACATAATGAGCCTTGACCAGCTTCTGGATCGGGTAGGCGAGCTGACGACGGCCCCAATCCTCGATACGTTCAATCTTTCCACCCTGTTCGAGAACAAGGTTCTTGTAGCGTTCGATCATCGCCGGAACCTGTTCAGACTGATCAGGATGCACGATGATGCAGATTTCGTAATGACGCATTGATCCTCCTTGCGGAAAAAACCGCCCAGGGCGTCTCCCGGTGCGGCAAGGACTAACGAGAAAACGGTTATTTTACTCTAAAAATTAAAATTTTGCACGCGAGGGATTATCCACCCGGGTGGCCTTTTCACCGACCCGCTGCCGGACAGACTCAAAGAGGCAGACGCCGGCGGCAACTGACACGTTGAGAGACTCCACCGACCCCATCATCGGAATCGCGGCGAGCGCGTCGCAGCGTTTGCGCGTGAGCTGACGGAGACCTTCACCCTCAGCACCGAGCACCCAGGCAAAGGCACGCTTCTGATCGAAGTCATAGATCGAACGGTCAGTTTCACCCGCCGTTCCAACCACCATGACACCCGCGTCACGCAGCTCCGCGATGGCGGAAGCGAGATTCACGACATAGACCACCGGAACCGATTCCTCGGCACCCGCAGCGGCTTTCGCCGCGGCCGGCGTCACGTGGGACGAGCGGTTAAGCGGCGCGATCACGGCCTGCACTCCGGCGGCATCCGCCACACGGAGACAGGCGCCGAAGTTCCGGGGATCCGTCACGCCGTCCAGAATGAGGAGCAGCGTCTTATCGGTGATGGAATCGAGAAGCTCATCAAAGGAGAGCGTCTTCTCGAGCACGCTGCCCACCGCGACGATCCCCTGATGCTGCACGCCGTGCCCCGCGATACGGTCCAGACGCTCCGCGTCCGCGCCCACCGGGCGGATGCCGGCGGCCTTCAGCTTTTCGCACATTTCGTGCATGCGGCGGTCATGCCGGCTGCGGTCCACATAGACTTCGTCAATCGACTCCGGGTTCAGTCTGAGCCGCGCCGTCACGGCGTGAAAACTCGCGAGGACCGCTTTTTTATTACCAGCCATTCAATCTTTTCCTTTAGATATCAATTCTTTTTCATGCAATCCGTTCAGAATCTCGGTTCGCCTTTCCAGCGCCTCGGCCCTTTCCGTCTCTGCACATCGCGGCGCTCAAAATCAATCCGCCGCAGATCAACGTCGACGCCTGCCACCTGCGCTTCAAGCGGCGTTCCGAGACGGATCACTTCGCCTGAGGCACTGCCCTCAAGGAGGCAGTCGTCGCTGTTATAGAAGTAGTAGTCCCAGCCGAGGTTCGAGACCCGGATGAAGCCTTCAACAAAGAGATCATCAAGCGTCACATAGACGCCGTTCGGCGTGACGCCGGTGACCTTACCGGAGAATCCGCGGCCGATGAAGTCCTTCATGTACATGCACTTCAGCCACGCGGTGACGTCGTAGCTTGCTTCGTCAGCGCGGCGCTCTGCGGCAGAGCACATCTTGCCTAGCGTTTCCCAAGCGGCATGCTGAGCCGTAGGACGCGCGTACGGTGTCGCTTCAGGCTTCGGCGCTTCTTTCTTCTTCCCCTTCTGCTTCAGAGAGAATTCGGAGTTGAGAAGGTCGGAAGGCGACACCGCGACTTCGGGCTTATAGCGGCGGCGGGAGAGAATACCACGGATCGTCCGGTGCACGAGCAGATCGGGGTAGCGTCTGATGGGGGAGGTGAAATGGGTGTACGCCGGATACGCGAGGCCGAAGTGGCCGTGAAGTTCCGGTGAATACACGGCGCGCTGCATGCTTCGGAGCAGCGCGGTCTGGACCGCCTCTTCGTTCGGCGTCCCGCGTACTTTCGCCATCACGGCTTCGTAGTCCGCGGGTTTCGGGGAGGACCCGCCGCCCATCTTGAGACCGAAGCCGGAGAGCGTCGTGCGGAGCAGCTCAAGGCGCTCCTCGGACGGGCCTTCGTGGATTCGGAAGAGACACTCCGTCTTCTTCCGGACAATAAAGTCCGCGGCGCAGGTATTCGCGACCAGCATCGCCTCTTCAATCAGGCGGTGCGCGTCATTATGTTCACGAGGCAGAATCGCGGTGATGCGTCCGGTTTCGTCTGTCTGAATATAGGTTTCGCGGGTTTCAAAATTAATGGCGCCGCGCTTCTTTCTCGCTTCAGCGAGCACCTTATAGAGTGAATAGAGATTTTCGACGTCCGGGTAGACCTCATGAATCTCGTCTCTCGCACCTTCCTTATCCTGGAGCGCGTTCCACACCTGGGTATAGGTCAGGCGGGCGTGCGAATTAATGAGACCGGGATAGAACTGATAGGCCGTCACTTCGCCCTTCGCGTCAATCAGCGCGTCGCACACCATTGTGCAGCGGTCGACCTTCGGGTTCAGCGAGCAGAGTCCGTTTGAGAGCTCCTCAGGGAGCATCGGAATCACGCGGCGCGGGAAGTAGACCGAAGTCAGCCGTTCCTGCGCGCTGCGGTCGAGGGCTGTGCCAGGCTTCACGTACCAGGACACATCCGCGATGGCGACGAGCAGCCGGTAACCGCCAGACGCAAGCGGCGCGCACCAGACCGCGTCATCGAAGTCCCTCGCGTCCTCGCCGTCAATCGTGACAAAGGCAATATCGCGGAGGTCGACACGCTTTCCGGCGTCCTTCTTCAGCACATGATCCGGGAGCGCCCGGGCTTCTGTCAGCACATCAGGCACGAAGACGGAAGGAAGCCCAAAGCGGCGGGCCGCCATTTCAATCTCAACCGACGCGTCGCTCGCGGATCCGAGAATTTCCTCGACCTGAGCGCGGGCCGGTTCTTCAAGCGTCGGCTGCGTCGTGATCGCGGCGACTACGCCCTGCCCCGCGAGCGCTGAGGCACCTGAAAGTCTGATCTGCACATGAACCCGCGGGTCCGATGGATCGAGCCAGAAATCCATCCCCTGCTTCCGGACCACGCCGACCACCTTCCAGGTGTTGTGTTCCGTCACTTCTTTGAGAGAGACAAGGTTCCGTCCCTTGCTGTCAAACCCGAGTCGCGCGACTCTCACCCGGTCGCCGGGGAACACCGCGTCCCCCTGCCCCTGGGAGAAGACGTAGGAAACCCCTTCATCTCCGGTTCCCATATCCGGATCAAAAAACACCATGCCGGAACGGGTGCCGGATACCGTGCCTTCAAGCCACGCGGAGCCGTGGGAAAGCGAAATCTTTCCTTCGTCATCCGCCACCGCCGTGCCGTCATCAATCAGGCGCTCCAGCGCCGACAGCACCTCATTCTTCGTCCGGCTGCGGGACCGGTCGCGCACCAGCGCGTAAAGCTCATCAAAGGCGAGCGGCGTTCCCGCCCGGCCCAGAACCGACTCGAACTCAGAGGCGGCGGTTCCCGTCAGAAATGCGGTCAGACCGCCGTCATCAACCCTTGTCCTGGGCCTTCTGGACGAGGATCCTGTATTTTTCCGGATTTTTTTTCTTCTATCTATTGACAAAATTATTCTCTTCAGCGATAATCATATCCTCGTTTGTGAGGATGTGCCCGGGTGGCGAAATTGGTAGACGCACTAGCTTCAGGTGCTAGCGCCTTCACCGGCGTGCTGGTTCGAGTCCAGTCCCGGGCACCAATCATACTGGAAAACATGTGATTGTGCGGTGAACCTCAGAAACGAAAGCCATTAAAGCCTTTTCGCGATTGCGGAGAGGCTTTTTTGTTGCCCGCGGAAAACACTTGCGCGATCAGCCAGTTCCCGCTTTCATAATACGCCGGAGATATGTTCTCTCCGCCGCACAGTCAAAAGCCGCATCTCCGATAAGGAAATGCGGCTTTTTCTCTAATTTCTCAGCAGAATGGCGAACTTCTGCTGTTCTCTTTTAAGAGATTAGAACTTGTGCACGAGGCCGAAACCAGCCTGGGCACCGGAGCCCTTATACGTGGCGGAAGCACCATCAGCGGAGCCCGTGGCCTTTTCCTGAGCATAGCCGGCAGCCGCGTAAACGCTCGTACGCTTGCTGAAAGCATAGGAGTAGCCGACGGCAGCGTTCCAGCGCTTCAGCTTGACATTGCTGTTATCCACGTCTTTGGCATCACGATAGCCAACAGTGGCGAGAACCGTGCCGCCAAAAGCCGGCACAGCCGTCGACAGTTCCGCGCCCCAGCCCTTGAAAGCGCGGGCAAGATTCACATTCTCCGCCACAGAAGCGCGGATATTCTTGATAATGCTGAAAGAATCCTTGATGCTAGCCTGGTCATCGAAGTACGTAGCCTTAGCAAAAACCTTAGCGACGCCAAAGTCGTAGTTGCCGCCAAGGATCACGCTGTAGCCATTATCCAGATCGCCATAGGTATCGTTGCTGTACAGGGTGTAGTCACCGGCGAGGACGACAGCAGCCTTGCCAGCCTTGTAGCGCAGAGCAGCGGCAGCGTAGCGGTCGGCGTCAGCCTTGTTTTCCGTACCAACCTTGGACTTACCGTCAGCCTTGAAAGAGTACATCGCGGCAGCCTGCAGACCGGAATAAACCGGGGTCTGATAGGCGAGCGTATTGTCGTAACGGCCATAGGCGGAACCAGTGGAACCGGCCTGCGTGCCAACGAAGCCAAAGGCATTCGGGAAGGCGGACACATTACCGAGATAGCCAATAGAGCCGCCGTCGGACACGATGGAGGCGATACGGCCGGCGTACAGAGTACCGTAGGCGCCGGAGACGTTCACCTGAGCCTCACGGCCGAAGAGACGGCCGCCCTGACCGGAAGCACCGTCATCAGAGTTGAAGCCCGATTCGAGCACGAAACCAACCTTGGCATTGCCGATATCTTCCGTGCCCTTCAGGCCCCAGCGGTTGCCCGTGGAGAAGCCGGACTCCATCGAAAGAGTGTCAGTGGAGTTAGATCCCGATACCGATACCTCTCCAGCAGTTGCAGAGAGAGAGGTACGCTGATGCGTGTAGGCAAGGCTCGTATCGATACGGCCATACAGCGTAACGGACGGAGCCGCAAAAGCGGAAGCGGCGAAGGTGCCGAGCAGAGCAGCGGCAATGAGAGACTTCTTCATGAAATTTTCTCCAGTAGTTTGAATGTGTGTATTGCTAACTACAGTTTTAAGGGCTTTTGGAGTCACCCCAAGTGCATGATGCAAAAATATTTCCCGGACGCTCATACGGGTAAACCCTTTATGATTTATGTCTGACAGAAATTTTTTATTTATTTTCAATCACCAAGACAACGTTACAACTATTTTTCGTATTTCTTTAATTCATCGTTTTCTGTTGCTTTTATGCAACAAACTGGCAAAAAACAGCTTCAGAAGAGCTTCCCTGAAAATAAAAAACGATATCCGATAGTGAGTTACAAAGTGAAACAGTACAGGGTATTGACTTGTCCGAAAATCTGGGAGCAAGTTTTTAGTAGTTTACTTTTGTGATCCATATTTCAGAAATTCACACCTCCGCCCTCTTATCTCCGTTATGTCGAAGGCGCCGGCTTTTCAGAAGCGCAAAAAAAAACCGCATCCCTCACGGAATGCGGTTTTTCAGTTCTCAGCAGAATGGCGAACTTCTGCCGGTCTCTTTTAAGAGATCAGAACTTGTGAACGAGGCCGAAACCAACCTGGGCGCCGCTCGCCTTGCGGTCGATAGCGTTCTCCTTTTCCTGGGCGTAGCCAGCGAGACCGTAGACGTTCGTGCGCTTGCTGAAGGCATAGGTGTAGCCGACAGCCGCGTTCCAGCGCTTGAACTTGTAGGAGCCGTCATCGATGTCCTTGGCATCACGATAGCCGACAGCAGCAAGGAAGTTGCCGCCGAAGGCCGGAACGTTCGTGCCGAGTTCAGCACCCCAGCCCTTCAGAGCCTCAGCCTTCTTCAGATCGCGGGAATCGCTGATCAGATCGAAGGAGTCGAGAACGTTCACCTGGTTATCAAAGTAGGTGACCTTCGCGAAAGCCTTCGCAACGCCGAAATCGTAGTTGCCGCCGAGGATGAAGCTGTAGCCGTTATCGACATTGCCATAGTTGGCAGCGTCATTGCCGTACATCGTCATGTCACCGGTGAGGACAACAGCGGCCTTGCCAGCCTTGTAGCGGAGGCCAGCGGCGAGGTAGCGGTCAGCATCGCCGGAATTCTCGCGGGCATTGGCAACGTTCGAATCAGAGGCCTTGGTGTCGCCCTTGAAGGAATACATGATGGCACCCTGCAGGCCGCCGAACGTCGGGGTCTCATAGGCGAGGGTGTTGTCATAGCGGCCATAAGCCGTGCCGGTGGAGCCCTGCTGGTTGCCGACGAAACCGTAGGCAGACGGGAAGGCGGACACATCGCCGAGGTAGCCGATCGAGCCGGAATCAGACGCGATGGAGGCGAGGCGGCCGGCGTACAGGGTACCGTAGGCACCGGAGATGTTCACCTGAGCTTCACGGCCGAAGAGGCGGTTATTCTGGCCGGACGTGCCGTCATCAGAATTGAAGCCGGATTCGAGAACGAAGCCAACCTTCGCGTTGCCGATGTCTTCAGACCCCTTCAGACCCCATCGGGAGCCGGTGGTCACACCGGAATCCATGGAGAACGTGTCGGTGGAACCGGCGGTGTTATCCAGATTCTTGTGTGTGTAGACAAGACCCGTATCAATGCGGCCGTACAGCGTGACGGACGGTTCAGCAAAAGCAGAAGCCGTGAAAGCGCCGAGAAGGGCGAGAGCAAGTAGAGATTTCTTCATTATGTGTGACTCCAAAAAATATATCTGAAGGGAAATGCATCTGAGTGAATCTCCCCTCTGACTTCATGATGCGGCCGGAAAAAAAGGAGTCTTATGGTACAAACCCTGATTGTAAAACACTACGAAAAATAACTTTTTGAAGGAATTCAGATTGCTGGCTAAGTGTATGTAACTAGGTAATACATTTGTGTAAATTGTAGCTGTTGCCAAAAAGCAACAGATTTCCATAAGATACACATTTAATTACAGTCACCGGCCTTTCCCTTACAGGGTGAGAGGCCTGAAAAAAAGAAATCCCCGCCTCATTTCTGAAGCAGGGATTCTGTACAGAAGCCATCGGCCGCCGCCTCAGGAAAGAAGCAGCGGAAGATGAATTTCCGCAGTGTCAGGCGGGATTACTTGCCGGCGATCGCGCGCTTCTCACGGAGCCGCTCGATACCGAGATCGTCATAAGCCTCGAACGGCTGGTGGATCCAGGGGTTCCCTTCGAGGTAAGAGACGAAATAATCCGGCTGGAAGATAGAGCGTTCCTTCCACCAGAGCACAGCGATACGGATCTCGGTGATTTCCGGGAAGTCGCTCTTCAGGTGCTTCACCACCTTCTCAAGCGTGATGCCGGAGTCCACCATGTCATCGACCAGAAGGACCTTCCCCTTCAGAGCATCGGTGCCGGTGATGCAGCTGCTGATATTCAGCTCGCCCTGCACCGTGCCGGACATCGCGCGGTAAGAGCTCGTCGACAGCACGGAGAGCGGCTTCGAGTAGACACGCGAGAAAATATCCCCGGGGCGCATGCCGCCGCGGGCGAGACAAAGGAGAGAATCAAACTTCCAGCCACTGTCCGCAACCTTGAGGACGAGCTGTTCATTCAGGTCGATGTAATCCTGCCAAGATACAAAGAGATCCGCCATGGCTTTTCAAATCCAACAAAAAAGGAAGGCAGCGCTGCGTTTTTTACTGCAGTGCCGCCTGTGTAATGCTTATAGGCTGTCGGTCTGATCCGCTTGCCCGCGGATCAGACTTTCCCCTGTTTATGGGGCTCAGGCTTCAAACGGGTCGCTGAGCAGAATGGTCTGTTCACGATCCGGACCAGTGGACACTGCCGCGATCGGGCAGCCAGCCACTTCAGAAAGGCGCTTCAGATAGCTGCGCGCCGCAGCGGGGAGTTTATCCCATTCTTTGATGCCATAGGTACTGGTCTTCCAGCCGGGGAAGTCTTCATAGATCACTTCGCAGCCCGCGACCTCTTCCGCGCCGTAAGGCATCACTTCGAGTTCAACGCCGTCCTTCTTGTAGCCGACGCCCAGACGCACAACATCGCACTCGTCGAGCACGTCGAGCTTCATCACGGCAAGACCGGTCAGGCCGTTGATCTCAACCGCACGGCGGAGCGCCGCGCCGTCGAACCAGCCGCAGCGGCGCGGACGGCCCGTCACGGCACCGAATTCACCGCCGCGCTGACGGATGCGTTCACCCTCTTCATCGAGGAGCTCGGTCGGGAAGGGACCCGCACCGACACGCGTGCAGTACGCCTTCGTGATGCCGAGGACGTAGTTGAGGCGATGGGGGCCGACACCCGCACCAGCCGTGGCGTAACCCGCGACGGTGTTGGAGGACGTGACAAATGGATAGGTGCCGTGGTCGATATCGAGCATCGAACCCTGGGCGCCTTCGAAGAGGAACTGCTTGCCTTCGGCCATCAGCTTATTCAGCGTATGGGAGACGTCCATCACGCGCGGCTTCAGACGATCCGCGAAGCCGAGCACCTCGTCGATCACCTTCTGCGGGTCGAGGGCCTCAGCGTGGAGAAAATGCGTCAATTCGAAGTTGTGGTACTCGAGAGCCGTGCGGACGCGCTCTTCGAAGAACGGGACGTTATAGAGGTCAGCGACGCGCACCGTACGGCGGGCCACCTTGTCTTCGTAGGCCGGACCGATGCCGCGGCCGGTCGTGCCGATCTTCTTCTTGCCGAGGTTATTTTCACGGGCATGGTCAAGCGCCACGTGGTACGGCATCAGAAGCGCGCAGTTGCCGGACACGTGGAGGCGGGACTCCGCGTCCATTCCGTGTTCCTTCAGCTGATCGAGCTCGGAGAAAAAGGCGGACGGCGAAAAGACAACACCGTTGCCGAGGTAGCACTGCATCGTCGGATGCATGACGCCGGACGGAATGAGGCGAAGCACGGTCTTGTTGCCGTTCACGACGATCGTATGGCCGGCGTTGTTGCCCCCGTTGAAGCGCACGACGCCGTCGACCTTGGAGGTGAGCCAGTCGACGATCTTGCCCTTGCCTTCGTCACCCCACTGGGCGCCGACGACCACTACATTTTTTGCCATCTTTTTCTCCTAAATGGACTTGGCGGAGACAGGAACCACCTGCCACTCACCCCTTTCGAAAACAATACGCTCCGTCACCTGGAAGCTCTCAGCGAGCCCGGCAGGGTCTTCTCCCGGCAGCAGCTGCACGACGATTCTGCCGGCATGACGGAGTTTGCGCACGAGACTCTCCAGCTTCGGATCTTCTGACGCCGGGGGCGCAATGACCGCGAAGGGAAGTTCGGGCGTTCTGAGCACAGCAAGCTCACGTAGATAGAGTGTAAATCCAACTGCCGGTCTAAAGCGTCCGAACGCTAATCCAATTCCGTCATAGCGGCCGCCCCGGAGGAGCGGTTCGGGCAGATCTTCAACAAGACCGGCAAAGGAAATACCCGTGTAGTAATCAAATCCTGTCACCGAGGCGCCGTCAATCGTGACGTCATCGGCTCCGCAACGCTCCGCGATCCACCGAAGCTCATCCACGGCCTTCTCGGCGTCCGGGTTCCCCTTGCAGAGCGCGAGAACGCGGTCCAGCGCGTCGTCACCGCCATAAATGAGGCAGAGTCCGGAGAGTGCTTCAACGGTCTTCGCGGAGAGGGGCTCTGCGGCAACAGCGAGCCCCGCCGGATCCTTATCGGAAAGCGCCGCGACAACGGCGTCCTGGATCGCGGGAGTAAGCGCCGGGTCCGATTTCAGGAAGGAACGCACAATTCCGGTGTGACCGATCGCGAGATGCACGCGCCGGATACCGACTTCGCACTGCATATCCACGGCGAGCCGCACCATTTCAAGATCGGCCTCCCGCCCCGTCGCGCCGAACATTTCGGCGCCGGCCACATAAGGCTGACGAGGCGCGAGCGGGTGACGCGGCCGAGCGTGAAGCACCGACCCCGCGTAGCAGAGCCGTGTGATCCCGGTGCGGTTCAGAATGTGGGCATCGATACGCGCCACCTGGGGCGTGATATCGGCGCGGAACCCGGCCTGACGGCCGCTCGCCTCATCGACAAACTTGATCGTCGTGCGATCGAGCCGGTTGCCGGTACCGGTGAGAAGAGAATCCAGGAACTCGAACATGGGCGGACGGATAGCTTCAAATCCGTGAGACCTCATCACTTCGAGGGTGCGCGTACGCAGGGTTTCAAGTTCCCGCGTCTGCCGGGGCAGCATGTCGGCAATATGATCCGGTAATACCCAGTTCGTCATTTGGAAAAAATCCTATCAAAGCGAAGCAATATCGGTTTGCAGCAGCCAGATAACCGCGAGGCCGCAAAGCACGCCGACGATCCCAAGCTTCTGGATCGCGGAGTCAGGCACCTGCTGCAGAAGCGACAGTGCCCGCTTCCAGCGGCGGGGCGAGATCATCGGCATCAGGCTTTCGAAAATCATCATGAACCCAAAGGCGACCAGAAGCTCCTTCAGTCCCATCATGGCTTCGTGCCTCCAGGAAGTCCCCGGAAGTCGGGCATCGGGGCGAGCTTTTCACCAGGCTTCTCTTCAGAACGGGCCTTTTCAAGCGCCGAGGAGAAATCCCGGATTCCAGTCACACGGTCTATTTTCTGATAATTCGCGTTCGCCGCGGCATCGGCTTCAGACTTCATCTGAGCGGCACGGCTGAGCGCCGCGGAAAGCGTCTGACGGGCCTTCGCGTCGGCCGCGGCGCGGATCTCTGACGCGCTCTCCTCGACGAGGCGGCCCGAGGCCTGCACCTGGCCATTCAGAATCTTCGCGGTGGCGTCCAGGGCCGAAGCCTGGCTCTTCGCGTTGAGGCGCACCTCAGCGACGCGCACGGATTCAATCCGCACGCCGCGCTTCAGGAATTCAGGCGCCACTTTCGCCATCACCTGGGACGAGATCCAGACGCCGCCCCGCGTGATGAGAGACGCGTCATTCAGCCCGGCGGTTTCGCCGGCTGACGCGGTCTGCACGGCCTGCGTGATTTCGCGCGCCGTCTGGTCGCCACTTCCCTTGAATTCCTTCCACCAGAGCTCCGGCTTCACGACACGCCACACCACGTCGTAGCCGAGCGTCGGAATACTGCCTTCGCCCTTCGGCTCAAGCGCCGACACCTGAAGCGACTGCCCGCGGCAGTCAATCATCGCGGTCCGCTCAATGGGGTCCGGGAGTTTCACATGAAGCCCGGGCTCTGTCACCTCAGCGGACACGGATTTGTTCCATCCAAGCACGAGCGCCGCCCTTCCCTCTTCAACCGTGAAGAAGGAAAGTCTCGCGGCGAGAATCGCTGCCAGGGCGATCACAAAGGCTGCTATCAATTTCTTCATGATCATCGTCTCCTAGTGTCCGCGGTTACGGAGGTAATCGCGGCGGTCCGTGGTGCTTTCACGTTCATTCGCAGGATCCTCGCCCGGAGTTGTCACGTTCGAAGCCGCGGCCTCTGCGGCTGCCTCAGCAGCGGGTGACGACGCAGGGGCGGAAGACGCGGCGGCAGGCGATGCCTTCTTCTCCGCATCAAGCTTCTTCTGGGCAATGATCTGGGCTTCCGTCACCACCGGAACCGCGGATTCCTCACCCGGTTTCCCTTCAGGAGCCTTCGGTTTCGCGGCACGGATCACGGCCATCAGGTCATCAAGCTTCGCGTTCGCGATCGATCCCTTGTTCGGCAGAGCTGCCGCGAGCCCGGCATTCCAGGCCTGCTCAATCGCGTCGCGCTTCGCGGCGTCAGAAGCCTTTTCGCCATAGAGGTAGCTGATATAGCGGCTGTCCATTTCGGAAACCCGCACAACGCGCTCCCGATAGGATTCAGCGTTTTCTAAGATGGCGCGCGACGTGTTGACTGACATCGCGCCCGCGAGTTCTGCCCACCGCTGGGCATTCCCGAACGCGTTTTCACCCGCGTTCTGCGCCTCAAGCGCCACGCGTGACGCCTCACGGACCTCTGTCGGGATGCCAGCATTCGTGACCGACACGGATTCGATATGGACACCGAGACCGAGGCTATCGGCCTCCTTCTGGACCCGCTTCGCAAGATCGTCCTTCAGGAGCACCGCCCGGCCGCTCAGCACGTCATGCACCGTCATATCGGTGAACTCCTGACGGAGCGCGCGGCGAAGCGCCGCGTCGATCACTTCCGAGGGATTCACCATGTGTTCGAGATAATTCCGGACGCCGTCAAACGCGACCTGCCACTTCACGGTGGCGGTGGCGGAGACAAAGCTGCCGTCAGCGGTAAGGAGATAGCCTTCGCCCGCCTTCCCCGAGAAACTCACGTCCTGGCTGTGCACGAGACGCGTATCCACCATGCGGACTTTCTCAAAGGGCCATGGGAAGTGCCAGTGCGTGCCAGGGCCGACCAGTTCCTTGAACTGACCTGTCGCGTAAAGCGCGGCGGTTTCGCCGGACAGCACGGAGTAGAAGCCGGCGCCGAGGTACGCGCCGACCGAGAAAATGGCGACGATCGCGACCAGCGCTGCGATGCGGCTCGAACGCCTGCTGCGATCAATCTGGGGAATATCGTCTTCGCGCGGGGACTCCGGGGTTCCAGTCTTCTTTCCGGGCTGCTGGGGGCCGGACGCCTGGGGGCCGTTCTTTCCTCCGTTTGCCCAGATGGACTGCAGGAGGTCATTGAACGCCTTCCACTCAGCGTCAAGGTCCTTTCCGCTCTTCTTCGCGGAGGATTCCTCAGTGTCTTCGGGGCGGCCGGAGTGAGAGTCACCGTTCGGGGTTCCCGGATTGCGGATTTCGGGCTTCTCGGGCTGCGGCTGCGCGCGACGGGGCTCCTCAGGCTTCTGAGGAGGCTCCGGCGTTCCGGCAGGTTCCGAACCGGTTCCGCTCACTTTCGGCGTTTCCGGCTCATTTTTACCTGAAGAAGATTCCTTCTCCGGATCTTTCTTTTCCGGTTCCGGGTGTCTTCCCCAGCGGTAATCATCAATAGACATAAAGAAAAAATCCTGAGGGGGATGTCCCCGAAATTCCCGCGCGCAAGCGCACCCCTGCCGTGCCCCGAAGGGTACAGCCTGCAAGTTTTTCAGTCTAACACCTGATCCGCCCCGGGCACCCCCTTCAGGGATCCCGCCGGGACGGGAAAAGGCGCACGAATCAAGCCGTCGGTTTTCCCGCGCGGCGGGCTTCGGCTTCGAGCTTCGCCTGTTCCCAGGGCTCAAGCTCACGGGCCTTCACCGGGTGATCCTTATGCCAGTGCTCGGCAAACTCCAGAATGGCGGCCCGGAGCTCATCAAGCCCCTCGCCCGTCACGGCGCTCACGCCTACGGAACGGACACGTCCCTTCTCATCCCGCACAACACCGGCCGCGGCCAGAGCCCGGTCGATCTTGTTATAGACAAGGATCGTCGGGATCGTGTCGGCATCAATCTGGGAAAGCACCTGATTCACGGAGTCAATCTGATCCTCGCGGACTTCGCTTGAAGAGTCGACCACGTGAAGGAGCAGATCCGCGTGCACGGTTTCCTCAAGCGTTGACTTGAAGGCCTCGACGAGCTGCGTCGGAAGGTCACGGATAAAGCCCACGGTGTCAGAAAGCACCACCATCTCGCTCCCGCCCACCCAGCAGCGTCTCGCTGTCGTGTCAAGTGTCGCGAAAAGCTGATTCGCGACGTAGGCGTCAGACCGCGTCAGGCGGTTGAAGAGCGTGCTTTTCCCCGCGTTCGTATAGCCGACGAGCGACACCGTCATCTGATCGCCGCGCGTTCTCGAGCGGCGCTGCGTGTCACGCTGCCGCTCCAGCTTCTTCAGCTGGACCTTCAGCTGCTTCACGCGCTCATTCAGCATTCGGCGGTCGAGCTCGATCTGCTTTTCGCCCGGACCGCCGGTCTTCGACAGACCGCCGCGCTGACGCTCAAGGTGGGTCCATCCGCGGACAAGACGAGTCGACAGGTGCTCGAGCTTCGCAAGCTCCACCTGCAGACGGCCTTCACGGCTCTTTGCACGCTTCTGGAAAATTTCGAGAATTAGCTCGGTGCGGTCGAGAACAGCGATATGAGCCGCTTTCTCGATATTGCGCTCCTGGGCTGCCGAGAGCGGCGTGTCGAATATCAGCACGTCTGCTCCAGCCTCCCGGGCCGCGGTCGCGATTTCTTCAATCTTTCCGCTGCCGAGATATGTAGCAGGATCGGGCTTGTCGCGGTGAGCCTCCGTGAGGCCCACCGGGATCAAGGCATCCGAGGTGACGAGAAGCGAAAGCTCCTCGCTTGCATCCGGCCGGAAATCCCGGCCGAGGCTTACGCAGACAAGCCAAGCCATTCCGGGGCGGTCATCCCGCTCCCGGTCTACCTGAAATACTGTCAGATCAAGACTCCGGAGTGTTCGTGATGGTGACGGAGCGGGTCGGCACGACCGTGCTGATCGCGTGCTTGTAGACCATCTGAGTCACGGTGTTGCGAAGCAGCACGACGTACTGGTCGAAAGATTCCACCTGACCCTGCAGCTTGATGCCGTTGATCAGATAGATATTGACCGGGATATGTTCTTTGCGAAGTGCGTTAAGGAAAGGATCCTGAAGAAGCTGTCCCTTGTTATTGTTGGCCATAATGTTTTTCCCAGCGCTTCTGCGCTTGTTCTTTGTTTGCTACACCCGCCAATAAAAAAGCGGGTGACGAAGTGTGTGTGCTGACAAATAAAGACCTGTCTGCACCCAATTATCATACGTCTTTATGAGGAGCCTTGCCGGGCCCGAGAATTTCAATCCGGCGGCGGAGACCGTCACGGATCGCGTCAAGCGACGCCGTCGCCTTCCCGAGTTCCCCCTCAGAGACGAACCCCTGCAGCTCGCGGACATTGCGGGTGATCTCCTCATCGAGCTCCGCGGTCTTCTGCGAGGTCGCGTCAGTCACCTTGGGCTGACTCGCGCAGAGCGCCTGGACTTCGGAGAGACGCTCCTGAAAGGGTTCAGTTACCTCTTTTCCGGCAACCTCAGCGAGACCGACCTTCCAGATCGTGCAGACACTCGGGCGGTTCTTGATCGGAGCGCCCCAGTAGAGACGCGTGAGGAACCGCGTGAGCAGCGTCCGGAAAACGATCGCCACGGCGGCAACCCCGGCGAGCCACGCCGCCACCATCGGATGACGGAGCCCCACGAAAGCCGCAGCAAGACCCGCGATCGCGAGCGTCACCACAGCGACCGTGAATGAAACGGACGGCGCGCCGAGCCCCGTCTGATCCCCGATTCGGCTCTGCGGATAGGCGATGGCGTTCACGAACATCGCGAACGCCGCAGCCAGCACCACCTCAACCGCAAGCAGCACATTCGCGTCGGGGTTCCCGAGCGGCACGCCGACCCAGTAAATCACCCCGAGCGAAATGAGGAAGACGACCACAGTCAGCAGCCAGGCTGACAGCTTGGTTCTTTTCATAGTGCTGCCTTCTTTTTACTTTTTCTTGCCGTTTGCGGGCTTCGGATCCGCGTACGGGTTACGGCCGGTACGGAATTCAATCTTGAGCGGCGTGCCCGCGAGATTGAACTTATCACGGAACCAGCTCTCGAGATAACGGCGATAGCTGTCGCCGATCTGCTGGAGCGAGTTGCCGTGGATCACGATCACCGGCGGATTCGTGCCGCCCTGGTGGGCGTAACGCATCTTCGGACGGACCTTGCCGGCGCGCGGCGGCGGCTGACGCTCAACGGCCTCAATCAGGGCTCGCGTGAGCTTCGGCGTCGGCAGCTTCGCGATAGCGGCCTGATAGGCTTCCTGAACCGCCTTCATGAGGTGGTTGAGGCCGTTATGCTTCAGGGCGGAGATATGCACGAACTTCGCCCAATGCAGGAACCGGAGCTTCATATCGAGCTGCTGGTCAAGCTGCGAGCGGTCATAAGCGCTCATGCCATCCCACTTATTCACGGCAACGACGAGCGCGCGGCCCGAGTCGAGCGCGTATTCGGCGATGTGGGCATCGTGTTCAGCGACGCCGCTCCGGGCATCAATCACGAGCACCACGACGTTCGAGTCCGCGATCGCCTGCAGGGTCTTCACGATCGAGAACTTCTCGATCGCCTCGAAAACGCGGCCCTTCTTGCGGAGACCCGCCGTATCCACGAGCGTGAACGGATGGCCGTCATACTCGAAATCGATATTGATCGCGTCGCGGGTCGTGCCCGGCATATCGAACGCGATGACACGCTCTTCACCGAGCAGCGCGTTCATGAGCGTCGACTTGCCGACATTCGGGCGTCCGGCGATCGCGACACGGATCCGGTGTTCGCCCTCTTTCTCCTCGGCGGGCTTCTCTTCCTCCTCATCCTCAGGGAAGGGAGAAAGCACGGTTTCCATCAGGCTCGCGATACCCTGACCGTGAGCGGCCGAGACCATAAAGGGCTCGACACCGAGACCAAGTTCATAGAATTCAGAGCCCGCGATCGCGCTGAGGCCTTCAGCCTTATTGACGGCGAGATAGATCTTGCGGCCCGATTCGCGCAGCGTCTGCGCGATACGGTGATCCTGAGGCGTAACGCCTGTTCTCGCGTCGACAATAAAGATAACGGCATCCGCTTCTTCAATCGCCAGCTCGGCCTGAGACGCCATGTGGCTCACCACGCCCTCGGGCCTCTGGGGCTCAAAACCGCCCGTGTCGACCACGATGTAAGGGCGCGGGCCCACCTTGCCGTCGCCGTAGTGGCGATCACGCGTCAGGCCGGCAAAGTCCGCGACAATGGCATCCCGAGTCTTGGTGAGCCGGTTGTAGAGTGTGGATTTCCCGACATTCGGACGACCGACAAGCGCAATAACCGGAAGCATGAGAGAAATTTCCTAAAAAATAAAATCCGCTGTGCTGTCTTTAGCGGCTGGTTGACCGGATGAACGCCAGTTCCCCGTCAACCGTTTGAAAAATGGCTCCGTCGCCATAAGCGATCGGAGTGGTGTAAATCGCGCCCGAAAGGCGGCCGCGGCCCATCTCACGCCCGGTGATCGGGTCAAGGAGATGCACGTAGCCGTCATAGTCACCGCTCGCCACATAGGAGCCGACGGCAACCGGCGCGGAGTTCTGACGGTACTTCATGGTGTCGTTCTTCCAGAGTTCGCCGCCCGTCGCAAGCGAATAGGCGTGAATCGTGCTCTTCTCGTCCACCACGTAGACGGTCTTCAGGTCAGCGGTCGGACCGGTGACAGCGTCAACCTTTTCGGTCCAGCGGACAGAACCGTTCTGGGCGCTCATGCAGGTGACACGGCCCTGGTAAGAGGCCGCGCAGAGAACGCCGGACGTGACGAGCGGCGCGCCCACGACGTCATTCAGACGCTCAACCTCAGTGATGCCGGAAGGCATCGAGATCGACGCTTCAAATGCCACCTTGCCGGTGAGCGAAATGCCGATCAGCTTGCCGTTCGCCTGGCCGACAAGAATGCCGTCAGCGAAGAAAATCATCTGGCGCGGCGCGCGCACCGAGAGGATCGGCACCTGACCCTGGTAGTACCAGGCCTGCTGACCCGTGCGGGCGTTGAACGCCGTCACGCGGGTATCCGATGTGTGCACGATCACGAGATCGTGACCGACAAGCGGCGGCATATCCACTTCAGACGGCATCTTGCGGCGCCAGAGTTCCTTGCCTTCAGCGGAGAGCGCCACGACGTTCCCCTGATCCGTGCCGACCGCGACAAAGTAGCCGTCGGAGCCGACGCCCGCCACCACCTTCTCCTTCAGAGAGGCGGTCCAGACCTTGGCGCCGTTCGACGGATCAATACGGAAGACCTCGTTCGAGCCCGCCGCATAGAGTCCGTTGCCGGCAAGAGCCGGCGTAAGGAAGGAGTGCTCAGAACTGCCGAGCTTCGTCGACCAGACCGTATTCACGGACGCGGACTGCTGAATCTCGGTGAGTTTCACCGGGGCCCGGGGGCTATCGGATGAGAAGAGGGAACAGCCGCCCAGCGCGAGCGCAAGGCCTGCGGCAATTGCGGTGCGAAGTAATTTCTGACTCATGTGCTCTCACACTCCAAAAATGTTGATTGATCAGCCGGCAGCGGAAGACTTGGCAGCCGGAGCAGAAGAAGCCGGAGCGGAGGCAGCGGCGGGTGCCGGGGCAGCCGTGCCGTCCTCAGGAAGCGAGTCCAGCTTCAGACGGATCAGATTCTGCAGCGGGTCGCCATCGCGGGCCGCGGCAATACCATCCTGCCAGGCCTTGCGGGCTTCGGCGTTCTTCCCCATCGCCTGATACACGTCGCCCAGGCGGTCATCGATCACGAGACGCTCCGTGTCAGTCGAAGGCGTAAAGCCCGTGAGAATCGAAAGCGCCTTATCGTAGGACTTTTCGTCCATCAGGAGACCGGCGAGACGGACACGCGCGATCGCTTCGAACTCCTTGCGGTCACCATGATCCACCACCCACTGAAGCTTCTGCTTCGCGGTAGCGATATCGCCATTATCGGCCGCATAGCGGGCGGCAACGAAAGCCGCCATCGGACCGTAGACCGTGGAGCCGTACTGATCGATCAGGCCGTCGGAAATCGACTTGATGTTCTTGCCGTCCTGATTGTTCACGGCCGTTTCAAGCGCCACATAGGCAACAGAAGCCTTGGCGGTCTGGCGGTGGTTCCACCACTTCCAGCCGTTATAGCCGGCGACGCCGACGCAGGCGAGCGTGATGACGACCAGAACGGGCGTGCCCCACTTTTCCCACCAGCCCTTCAGGTTGTCGATCGACTCCTGTTCCTCGAGGTTGTATGCCATGTCAAAGGTCCTTCGTTTCGAGTGCTAAAAGTTCGCTAAAAATCGTATCGCAGGCGTCGTCCGCCGGGAGCGTTTCCTGACGCGCAAACCGGGCATCCTCGCCGCGGTCGCGGAGACGCTTCACGGACACCGTGCCGTTCGCGGCTTCAGTATCGCCGATAATCACGGCAAATTCAGCTCCGGAGGCATCCGCCTTCTTCATCTGGCTCTTCATGCTCGCCTCGCCGCCGTGAACAATCGTGCTCACGTCGAAGTCGCGGAGCGACTCGGCCACGGTGACTGCGGGGTCAAGCGTGCCTTCACCCGCGTGGATCACGTACACCGAGCAGTCGGGGGTTTCCGGCTTCACGCCGAATTCCTTCATGAGCTCAAGAACGCGCTCCGCCCCCATCGCGAAACCGACGCAGGGCGCGGGCTTTCCGCCGAGGATCTCCATGAGACCGTCGTAGCGGCCGCCGCCGCAGATCGTCGCCTGAGAGCCGAGACGGTCCGTTGTCCACTCGAACACCGTGTGGCTGTAGTAGTCGAGGCCGCGGACGAGACGCGGGTTCACCGTGTACTCGATTCCGGCGCGTTCCAGCTGATGCTCGATCCCGGCGAGGAACGCGCGGGACTTTTCCCCAAGGTAATCGATCAGGCGGGGAGCGTTATTCGCGAGCTCCTGCATATCCGGATCCTTCGTATCGAGAATACGGAGCGGATTGAGGTAAAGGCGGTGCTTCGCCGTCTCGTTCAGCTGATCCTGATGCGCCTCAAAGTACTTGAGGAGCGCCTCGCGGTGGGCGGCGCGTTCCGCGGGCTCGCCGAGCGAATTGATTTCAAGCTTCACATCCTGGATGCCCAGCGCCTTCCAGAGGCGGGAGGTCATGAGGATCATTTCCGCGTCGACGTCAGGACCCGCGAAGCCGAGCGCTTCGCACCCGAACTGATAGAACTGACGATAGCGGCCGCGCTGCGGACGCTCGTGGCGGAACATCGGGCCGAAGTACCAGACACGGCGCGGGGCGTCGTAAAGCATGTTGTGCTCAATCGCCGCGCGGACGATGCCCGCGGTGTTCTCAGGACGCAGCGACAGCCGTTCACCATTCAGGGAGTCTTCGAAGGAATACATTTCCTTCTCCACGACGTCAGTCGCCTCGCCGATACCGTGCGTGAAGAGGTCCGTCGACTCAAGCACCGGGGTCCGCATCGGGCGGTAGCCGTACTCGGTCGCGATGTCGCGGGCCGTATCTTCGAAGAATTCCCAAATGGCGCTGTCCATCGGCAGCATGTCATTCATGCCGGTCACAGCCCTGATTTTTGCTTTTGAAGCCATCCCAAGTAATCCTTTCTTGCTTCAGTAAATGGTCCGCTACTCGCCCTTCGGGCCGTAAGTCCGGCGGACATAGTCGGTGAGGAGCTTTTTGAACTCCGTATCAATATCCTGCCCTTTAAGGGTGCCCCAGCGCTTCCCGTCCATGTAGACAGGCGCCACGGGGTTTTCGCCGCTTCCAGGGAGCGAAATGCCGATATCAGCGTGAGCGGATTCGCCGGGGCCGTTCACCACGCAGCCCATCACGGCAACCTTCATCCGCTCGACACCCGGAAATTCGCTCTTCCAGACGGGCATCTGCTCTCGGATAAATTCCTCAATACTCTTCGCGAGACGCTGGAAGAGGTCGCTCGAAGTCCGGCCGCAGCCCGGGCACGCCGTCACTTCAGGCGTAAAGCTGCGGAGTTCAAGCGACTGCAGAATCTGCTGCGCGACACGCACTTCCTCGGCGCGCGATTCGCCGGGTTTCGGCGTAAGCGACACACGGATCGTGTCACCGATCCCCTCGTTCAGCAGAATGGAGAGCGCCGCGGCGCTCGACACCATGCCTTTCATGCCCATGCCGGCCTCGGTAAGTCCGAGATGCAGGCAGCAGCGGCTGCGGCGCGCGAGTTCTTCATACACGTGCACGAGATCGGGGACGCCGGAGACCTTCGCAGAAAGCACGATCTTTTCAGCGGGAAGACCCACATCCATCGCGCGCTTCGCGCTCGCCACCGCGCTTTCCACCAGAGCCTCGCGCAGCACGTCAGAGGGCGGCAGCGGCACGGGCCGCTTCGCGTTCTCATCCATCATGCGGGCGAAGAGCTCCTGATCGAGCGATCCCCAGTTCACGCCGATGCGGACAGGCTTATCCTCGCGGATCGCCACTTCCACCATCTGACAGAAATGTTCGTCCTTCGCGTCACCCTTGCCGACGTTTCCCGGGTTGATCCGGTATTTAGAGAGCGCGCGGGCGCACTCCGGCACATCCCGCAGGAGCTTATGCCCGTTGTAGTGGAAGTCGCCGATAAGAGGCACGCTGCAGCCCGCCTGATCGAGCCTGTCGCGGATCACCGCGACAGCCTTCGCCGCTTCCGGCGTATTTACCGTCAGGCGCACCAGCTCGGACCCCGCGCGGGCGAGTTCCAGCACCTGAGCCACCGTCTGCTCGACATCCGCGGTCAGCGTATTCGCCATCGACTGAACCACGATCGGGTGGCCCGAGCCCATAGCGATATCCGTGTTCCCCCACTTCACATGGACGGTCGGCGTCACACGCCGGCCGGGGAGCGAAATCGTCGCAATCTGTGCCATCGTTCCGTTTCTCACTGAAGGATGAAGCGGGCGACCGATCCCTTCGTGTAGCCGGAGAGATCAAAGGGCGTGCCGTTGAGAGACACGGCGCACTGGGTCGAGTTGCCGACCGTCGCGCGGATCGGGAGCTTGCCGGTAAAGGACTTCTCATCCCCTGCCTTGATGTTCCCCTGGAAAATGGTCTTGCCATCCGCGTCGATCAGCTTCACCCAGGAGCTGCCGATCGTGCGGATCGTCACGTTCCCGGTACCGGCGGGAGCGGCTGCCGTGTCAGTGGTCTTTGCGGACGCCGCAGCGGTCTGAGCCGCAGCAGCCGGGCTCGAAGCCGCGGGAGAAGAGGCAGCCGTGTCAGGAACTGACGCCGTGCCATCCGGATTTGCCGTAAGAGGCGCGTTCGCCGGCATCGCGTTCGAGGGAGAACGCGGGCGCTGAAGAGCCGCGGTCCTGCCTGACGCTTCCTGCATCTGAACCTGAGCGGCCTCGGTATTGTCTCCGCCAAGCTTCGCGAGAATGCCTTCACGCCATCCGCCCCAGACCGCGCCGATCAGAACGATCACCACGGCGAAGGCGAGGAACACGCGGAACCCCTTCTTTCTCGGGCTCGCGTGGAACTCCACCTCTTTCTCCATCTTGCGGGCAGGCACAGCGTCTGCTTCCGGCGCCTGAGCGGCCGGCGTTTCGGGTGCGAATTCGCGCGCGAAAGCGTCCGTCACCGGCTTCGGATCCGTGCCCATCACGCGGCAGATGTCGCGGATAAAGGCCCGGACGTAGACAGGTTCAGGGAGAAGCCGCATCTCTTCGCGTTCCATCGCTTCAAGCTGGCCGCGGCTGATCTTCGTGCGGTTGGCGACATCGTCAAGCGACAGCCCTGCCTTTTCACGCAGGCTGCGCAGCAGCTTGCCGAATCCGGGCTGAGCGCCGGCCGCCGGTTCCTTCGCCGTCTGTTCTTTCTGTTCTTCCATCATTTCTCCTCGGCTTTATTGAGAATCGAAGCCGCCTCTTCCTTCTGGCGGACCAGCCGTATCGCACGATGGGTGCGGTCCTTCACCTGGCCTGCGAGCTGACCGCAGGCCGCGTCAATATCATCCCCCCGGGTCTTGCGGATCGTGGTCACGATACCCGCGTCATTCATCCGGCGCTCGAAGGCAAGCACCGTATCACGGTCCGACTTGAAGAGACCGGACCCCGGGAACGGGTTGAACGGAATGAGATTCACCTTGCAGGGGACGTTCCGCACGAGGCGGATCAGCTTATCCGCCATCTCGAGCGAATCATTCACGCCGTCCAGCATCAGGTATTCAAAAGTAATGTAATCGCGGGGCGCGTACCGGAGGTAGCGGCGGCAGGCCGCCATCAGGTCCTCAAGCGAATGCTTGCGGTTCACCGGCATGATCTTGTCACGCAGCTCGTCCGTCGGCGCGTGAAGCGACACAGCGAGAGCCACCGGAGCAAGCTCCGCGAGCTTATCCATCTGGTTCGTGAGGCCGCTCGTCGACACCGTGACGCGGCGGCGCGAGATGCCATAGGCGTGATCGTCTAGGAACAGACGGATCGCGGGCACCACGGCTTCCAGATTCTGGAGGGGTTCGCCCATGCCCATCAGCACGACGTTCGTGATCACGCGCTCATTCGGATTATTGGTACCCGCTTCGCGCCTCAGCTCGCGTTCAGCCCAGAAGAGCTGACCCACGATTTCGGAGGTCTTCAGGTTGCGGGCAAAGCCCTGTTTGCCGGTCGAGCAGAAGAGGCAGCCCATCGCGCAGCCCGCCTGCGTCGAAATGCAGAGCGTACCGCGGTCCACTTCAGGGATATACACCGCCTCAACGGCGTTGCCGTTGCCGACATCGAAGGCCCACTTTCGGGTGCCGTCGGAGGAAATCTGTTCGCGCATCGGTTCCGGAGGACGGACTTCAGCCATCGCCTCCAGCTTCTCGCGGAAGGACTTCGCGAGATTCGTCATCTTGCTGAAGTCGCTTTCAAGGTTGCGGTGGATCCATCGTGTGAGCTGGACTGCCCGGAAAGGTTTTTCCCCAAGGCTGTCACACCACCTGGTGAGTTGCTCCCGATCAAAATCAAGGAGATTCACTCGCTCTGCCGCCATTAGACACCTGCCTCCACGGCCCGTCGGGCCCATGAATCAATGAAACTTCAAAAAACTGCAATCCCCTCCCTTCACCCGCGGGCGAAGGGAGGGGGTACTAGCTAACTGCGCCTGACTGCCGCCGGATTAGCGGGAGTGAATGGCGAGAGCCGGGAAGAAGTAAGCGATCTCGCGGGCAGCGGTCTCGGGAGCATCAGAGCCGTGCACAGCGTTGGCGTCGATCGACTCAGCGAAGTCGTGACGGATCGTGCCGGGAGCAGCCTTCTTCGGGTCGGTAGCGCCCATCAGTTCGCGGTTCTTCAGAATCGCATCTTCGCCTTCGAGCACCTGGATCATGACGGGGCCGGAGATCATGAAGGAAACGAGATCCTTGAAGAAGGGACGATCCTTGTGAACTTCGTAGAAGCCTTCGGCCTCAGCCTGGGAGAGCTGACGCATCTGGGCGGCCACGATCTTGAGGCCCGCGTCTTCAAAGCGGGTGTAGATCTTGCCGATCACATTCTTGGCGACGGCATCGGGCTTCACGATGGAAAGAGTACGCTGAACAGTCATTTTTAGTCCAATTGAAAAACAAAGAAACACCGCCGGGGCACCTGACAGGAGGCAGCCCGGAGGCAAAAAAGAATTCTTCCGCTGGGCAGCCCAGAGTGCGATCACTCGAAGGGGCTGCCGGATGAAAGATGCTTATTTTAGCATGCGTTAGAGGCACGCTCAGGCAGCTTCTGCGGGACGGGAATCCCCTGATTCTGCCTTGTCTTCCGCCTTTTCGGAGGGAAGCGGTTTCGGTCCCGGAACGAGCACCGCCATGCTTTCAACGTGCCCCGTATGCGGGAACATATTCATCACGCCTGCTTCAAGGAGCCGCCATCCGCCCTGATGCTGCAGAATCGCGCAGTCGCGGGCGAGCGTCGCCGGGTTGCAGGAAACATACACCACGCGTTCCGGGCGTTTATCGGTCGCGGCGAGCACCTGGCAGACCGCCTGGGCGCCTTCGCGCGGCGGGTCAAGGAGCAGCCGGTCAATTCCGCCCATCTTCTTCCAGATCGCGTCCCAGTCCTGTTCGGACCAGGTGAAGAGGTTGCGGGCGACGAAATCCGTTTTATCGGCCAGACCGTTTTCAGCGGCGCCGGCCTTCGCGCGGGACACGAGTCCCTCGCTGCCCTCAAGACCGATCACGCGGGCGCTTCGGCGGGCGAGCGGGAGCGTGAAGTTCCCTAGACCGCAGAAGAAGTCCACCACGCGGGATTCAGGAGTCAGCCTCAAGAGTCTCACCGCCCGGCTCACCATGGTTTCATTCAGCGCATGGTTCACCTGGGTAAAATCCGTGGGCTTGAAGGCGATACGGACATCGAATTCAGACAGATAAAGGCCGAGCGCGTTTTCAAGCTCCGGACGGATCGGGGCAGCCGAATCCGGTCCCTTCGGCTGGAGCCAGATATCCGCGCCGTACTGGTCACCGAACGCGAGGAGCTTCTCCTCATCCCCCTCACCGAGCGGCTCAAGGTTACGGAAAACCAGCGCCGTGCGGCCGTGGCCATCCACCGCCACATCAATCTGCGGCAGACGCTGACGGATCGTGAGCGTCGACACGAGTTCACGCAGCGGATCAATCATGTCGGAAACATGCTTCGGGAGGATCGCGCAGCTATGCATATCGGCAACGTAGGACGAGCTCCGCTCGTGGAAGCCGACCAGCACCCCGCCCTTCTTCGTCACGTCGCGCACCGTGAAGCGGGCGCGGTGACGGTAGCCCCAGAAAGGTCCGTAGATCGGGGGAAGGATGTTTTCAGGCTTTGTCTTTCCGATATGCCAGAGGGCGTCGAGCAGCACCCGCTGCTTGATCGCCACCTGTGCGAACGGATCAAGATGCTGCATCGCGCAGCCGCCGCAGCACCCGGGTTCAAGCCCGAAATGCGGGCAGCGGGGCTTCACGCGGAGCGGCCCCTCGTTATGCAGCTCCACCAGGCGCCCGATCTCAAACGACGTCTTATTGCGGATCCGCTCGTAAGTCACTACTTCGTGAGGCAGAGCCCCTTCGACGAAGACCGCTTTACCTTCGCGATGCGCTACGCCGCGGCCGTCCTGATCCAGGCTCTCAATCTCGACCGTAAAACGGTCGCGTGGTTTTTTGTTTTTATGAAAAGAACGCGCCATTATCGCTTTTCCTCAATCGTCATATATCCGGGGGTCTGCTTCCAGAAAATCAGAAGCCCGGAACTTCCTGATAAAAATGGAAGTACCGGGCGCGCCATATTAGCGGATTTCAGAAATTACCGCAGATAGGGAGCAGGATCGACAGGCTTGCCGCCAATACGGACTTCGAAGTGAAGCACGGGCTTCGAGGCGTCAAATCCCCCCACCGTACCGATCTTCTGACCGGCCTTCACACGGTCTCCCTTCTTCACGTTGATCGTCTGCAGCTGACCATAGGTCGTCACAAACGTCCCGTCGCCGTGGCGGAGAATCACAAGGTTCCCGTACCCCTTGAAGGCGGTCGAGGTGAGGAGGACTTCGCCGTTCGCGGCCGCCTTCACGGTCGTGCCGCGGCGGCTCGAAATATCAATACCGCGGGTCGCGGGCGAGAAATGGCTGACAACGTCACCCGTCACAGGCCAGGAGAGCGTCTCCTGGGTGCCGGGAATCGGGGTCGGAGCGTGAGCCGTGGGAGCCGGGACTGCCGCGGGAGCCGCAGCCGACGCAGGCGCCTCGGGCTGCTTCACACCCACTGCCTGAGAGGCGGGAGCGGTGGTCGGCTGAGCCTGGTGAGCGGCGACCGGGGCTGTCGCCACGCGGACTGCCGGGCGGCCTGCGCCCGGAATCTGCAGCGTGCGGCCGACCGCGAGCTGACGCGGATCCGAGATGCCATTCACGCGCATCAGCTCATTCACGTTCACGCCGTGGTTCTTCGCGATACGGTAAAGCGTGTCGCCGGCCTTCACGGTGTAAGTGTTCCCGGACGCGGCAGGAGCGGCGGACGACATGGCAGAGCCACCGGAGAATCCGCTTCCGCCTGAAAGCGGCACCACCTGAGCGCCGGAAGAGGACGCGGCGGGCGCGGCCGGCACGGAAGCGGGGCCGGACTTGATCGTGCCCGAGGTGCTGTTATCCGACACCGGAGCAATCTGAGTCGACGTACAGGCCGTGGCGAAAACGGCGGCAAGCGCGCTGGCGATTAAAAGCTTACCTGCTGAAGACATGAAACTCTCCCCTAAAGTCTGTTACGGATGGCCTTTCCCCGGAAGCGCCTCATCAAACCAGGATGAGGTCGCCGACAGACGGCCGTAATGCGTTAAATCAATCTGCAGCGGCGACACGGAGACAAAGCCGTGCTGCGTTGCGTAGAAATCAGTTCCCGGTCCCTGGTCACGGGGCTTGCCGGCCCGTCCAAGCCAGTACACCTGCTCGCCCCTTGGGTCGAGCTCCGGTACGGCATGATCCGCGCTGTGGCGGCGGCCAAGCCTCGTCACGCTGATGCCGGAGAGCACGCTGTAAGGCATGTTCGGAATATTGACGTTGAGAAGCACGGGATCGGAGGACTGCTTCTTATTCAGAAACTGTTCTACCACAGTCTGAGCGACCTCCGCGGCAGACTCAAGTTCCATCCACCCGCGGTCGATCTGCGAAAACGCGATCGAGTCAACCCCGAACTGGTAACCTTCGATCGCCGCGGCGACAGTGCCCGAATACATCGTGTCGTCACCCATGTTGGCGCCGGAGTTGATACCGGACACGACGAGGTCCGGACGGTCGTTCAGAATCCCGGTAAAGGCGAGGTGCACGCAGTCAGACGGCGTGCCGCTCACGGCATAGACGTCCCGCGCCACCTCGGTCACCCGAAGCGGCAGCTGAAGCGTGAGGGAGTTGCTCGCTCCCGACTGGTTGTGTTCGGGCGCGCAGACCGTTACGCGGCCAAACTTCGTCATTGCTTTCGCAAGCGCCTGGATGCCGCGGGCGGAGTAGCCGTCGTCGTTTGAAATCAGAATGTGCATCAAATCCCTCGTGCGGCCCCTGCGTTCAGCGTTCTTATGCAGAAGCCGTTTTCAATCAGTAATTGGTTAATGATAATGGCATAGGAACAGCCGGTCATGCAAAAACACAATTAGTCTGGGGATCTTTCTCACGCCGGGAGGCGTCTGAGTCTATACTTTCAGCCATTGACTGATTAGTTGTTCAGATTTTTTCTCTCCCTATCCATGAAGCTATCCGCCTGGGCCCATCAAAGGGGCATTTGCTATCAGACTGCCTGGAGAATGTGGAAGACCGGAAAACTCCCGGTTCCCGCCTGCCAGCTCCCGTCCGGCACCATCGTTGTGGATGATGTGCCGGCAGCCGGCGGCGTGGGGCTCTACGCCCGCGTCTCCTCGGCTGCCGAAAAGGACCGTCTGAAGCGTCAGATGAGACGGCTCGAAGTCTATGCGGCCAGCATGGGCTGGAGCGTCATCGATAAGGCTTCTGAAATCGCGACCGTAACAAACGAAAACCGCCGCGGTCTCCAGAAGCTTCTGAAGAACCGCCAGATCCGTACGATCGTGGTGGAAACTCCGGATCGGATTCTTCCGTCCGGCTTTGATTACCTCGATCTCGCACTGCAGTCTGACGGCCGGCGCATCATCGCTCTCGATGAACAGTTCTCGGGGCACGATGATGAGACAACGCTTGAGGAACTCCTCGACACGTACTGCGCGAAGATCTACGGCCGGAAAGGCGCCGCCGCGAAAGCGAAGGCTCTTATCGCGCTGCTGCACGAGGGCGACCTCGATATGCTGAAGGCGTCCGAACGGGCGTCTGAACGAGCGGCCGAACGGGCTGCCGCAGCCTCAGAAACGAAGGAAGATGAGACAGAAGTGACGTTCTGACTCCCCGCGGTCTCTTTCCCGCAAAAAAATATCCGCGTCATCGCTCACCGGCGACCGCGGATTTTTTATGTGCCTTCGGGAGGCTGATAAAGGAAAAGGGTGGTAACTTCCGTTACCTCCCTTCCTGGATTTGGTCGGTGGTGGGACTCGGATATCCCTATTACCAAAGGGTTTTAAATGGATGTTGTTGCCTGTTTGTGGCTTAGTTTGTGGTAATAAGTCCCTATGTTCCCTAACAATTGGGGGTAAACCCCATAATTGTGAGGGGGGGAGAAATGATTTATCGTATATCCATACATTTCCTTACTATTAGGAGAAAAACATGCGCACACAGAAAAAATGCACAAGGTCTTCACGCTTCAGGATAACCACTATAGCTATCGCTGTTGCTTCGTCTTTTGCCATGACGCCGGCTTGGGCTGCTGATACCGCTGTCGGCAGCGGTACTGGTGTCGCTTATGGTACCGGTAGTGACGCTCCTAAGGCTGAAAACGTTGCTGTTGGTAAGGGCGCTAGCATCAGTTATTCCAATGGGGACAGTGCCGCCACTGGTGACATCGTCGTGGGGAACGGAGCCAATATTAACAACTATGCAAGCCAGGGGGGCAGTATTGCCATTGGTAAGAATGCAAAAATTGAGAATATGGCCGGTGGTGCTGAAGCATCATTTGCTTTGGGTCAGACTACCTACTCTGGTGGCGTCTTTTCCAGTGTTCGTATCCCTGCAGATACAACAAAAGTAGTCGGCAGTATTGCCATTGGCGACAATACCTTTGCTCGAACGGGCAGCACTATGATTGGCTCACATAATTACAGAGGCGATTTAGGCGACACAACTGTTGATTCTTCCCAAACTCGCGCATCGAACTTAAATGTTTATGCAACAACCATTGGTGCGAATAGCTTTAGTAACGGAGCATTCACAACTTCTACCGGTGTCTACAATATTATTTCCGGTGAATATAATGGCGGTCGTTCAGCCAATGGTCAGAAAAATTTTGGTGCAACTATTACCGGAGCCTTAAATAGCGTGGAATCTATGGGCTCTGCGGGTATTGATCGTTACTCTGGTATAGCTAACAGTCTTATCGGCATTGCTAATAGAACTCAGAACTCTAATGGCTCTTTGATTTTTGGCGCTGGCAACGAAATTACAAATTCCCACGCCTCCATTTCTGGACTGCCAGGAGGGTTCCTCAGTTCATCCCCATCTTCAGCAAAAGACTTGGCCAATACACTACGCAAGTCAATCAAAGACTCTGATTCTGGCGGTGCTACTCTCGCAATCGGCGGCGGCAACACTGCCGATTACACCCAAGCCTCACAGCTGATCGGCGTTAACAATACGCTCACAGGCACTTCTGATCACGTGAGCCAATACAACGCGCTGAATGGCTACAAGAACGAGGCTAAAAACGTTAAGCATGTGACTGTTATTGGCTCTTCCAACACTGTTACAGACGGTGAAAGCAATATCGTTGCTGGTGACAATCATAAGCTCACAGGAGCAAGCAAATCAGTCATCATAGGCTCTTCAACCGAGAAAAAAGAAGTTACAAAGAGCAATGTCGTTGTAATTGGCCAAGATGCCGATATCTTCCAGGAGGGTGATGTCGCACTTGGTAGCGGCTCTACTGCAGCACAAGTGGAGACAACCACCAATATAACCATTAGAGGCACTTCGTACAATTTCGCTGGCACTTCTCCGACTAGTACAGTTAGCGTTGGTTCTGCAGGCAAAGAACGCACAATTACAAACGTTGCCGCGGGGCGTATTAGTGCCGCTTCAACTGACGCCATCAATGGCAGCCAATTGTTTGCCGTCACTTCTGCGTTGGATACTCTCTCTACATCTGCTGGTGCCCATTACTACTCTGTAAAGAGCTCAAACACTGGAGCAGATTCTAACTATGATAATGATGGCGCCACTGGCACTGATAGTATTGTTCTGGGCATCGCCTCAAAAAATTCCGGTAACAACAGTACCGTTATCGGCAATATGAACTCTCTGACTGGAATAAAAAACGGTGCCAATAACAGCATTGTCGTTGGCCAACGCTTAGAGGTTGACGGCACACACAACGCTGTCTTTGGCACAGATTACGCAAATTATGATAATAAGCTGACCAAGGTCGTGGGCAATCAAAACACCGTTATCGGCGTTGGTAATCTTGTTGGCTATACAGCCGTTCAAAACGGAACGCAATGGACTTATACAAAGTGGGGAGATAGCGGTTCAGACCAAAACGTAGCTGTTGGATTGAACAATACCGCTAATGGTGGAAGTATCGCTGTAGGTACTTCGTCCGTAGTTGATTCTCTGGGAGTTTCCTTGGGGCACGGAAATACCGTTATCGGTCCTGACGACAATGGCGGACAATGGGGAGTTGCCATAGGCAATAAGCTCACTGTTTCTGGTGAAAACGCAGTTGCTGTAGGGACGGAGTCCACCGCCAAGGGAGATTGGACTGTTGCCGTGGGTTCTAACGCTTCAGCAGAGAAGACTTACGATATTGCTATTGGCAAAAAGGCTTCTGCCACGGGAGGGTGGTCTACTGCATTAGGGGCATCTGCTAGAGCCAGTGCCCAAACCTCTACAGCGCTTGGGTACAGAGCTGAAGCACCCGTTAATAACGGTGTTGCTTTAGGCTCCTTCAGTGTCGCCAACACTGAAGCGGGTGTTGCTGGCTACGACCTTTCGACCGGCGCGGCATCTACAGAAACTTCAGTTGCTTGGAAATCAACAGCAGCAGCCGTCTCAGTCGGTGAGGTTGATAATGGTATAACTCGGCAGATTACGGGGGTGGCGGCGGGCTTGAACGACACCGATGCTGTCAATGTGGCACAGCTTAAGAAAGCGGCATCCGCGGCAACCACCAATGTCAACACAACCGATCCGAACATGACAGTGACGGAACAGCCGGCTGATTCCCACAATTACACGATTGGGCTGAATAAGAACCTCACCGGCATGGAAAGCGCGGAGTTTGGGGCTGACGCCGCAAAGACGACTATCTCTGCTGGTGGCGTAACCATCGTCAAGGACAGCACAACGGTAAGCCTTAAATCCAATGGACTAGATAATGGCGGGCAAACCATCAAGAATATAGCTGCTGGCGAAAACGACACTGATGCGGTTAACCTCTCGCAGCTGAAGAATTCCGTTACGAAGGTGGAATCTACCAGCCAGGGCTATATCGATATCACAACACGGAAGGAAAATGCCTCAACCAATACCGGGGCAACCATCTACTCCGTGGGACTGTCTGCTGATGCCAAAACCGCGATCACGAATGCCAATCATTATCTGACGGCTGATGGGATCAATGCCCAGAACCAAAAGATAAAGAATGTTGCCCCCGGGACGATTTCCGCGGCGTCTACTGATGCTGTGAATGGCAGCCAGTTGTATCAGACAAATCAGGCGGTTCAGCACAACTCTGATGATATTTCCAAACTGTATAACCGCAGCGCGGAACTTAATCGCAAGATCTATCGTGCTGGCGCGCATGCGGCTGCTCTTGCCGCACTGCATCCGCTTGACTTCGATGAAAATCATCTGGTATCCGCCTCTCTTGGCCTTGGTCAATACCACAGCCACGGAGCGGTCGCTCTCGGTATTTTCGCCCGCCCGACGGAGAACTTTATGGTCAGCCTGGGAGGATCAATCTCCTCTGGCAGTGATGTGATGGGGAATCTCGGCGTGCATTATCGCTTTGGAGGCGACAGCGTGCGGGTGAACAAAGCGGAACTTACTCAGCAGGTAAGCACTCTCAAAGCTGAAAACCGGGATCTGTCAGCAAAATTGGCTTCTTCCAACTCAAAGCTGGAAGCCGCTACGTCAAAGATTGACTCTCTGATGGCAAGGATCCACGCTATCGAAGCCAAACTTAATATGAAGTAAGCAAAGCTCAAGGAGAGGGGGCTTGCCCCTTCTCCAACATATATAATGTATATGGTCTTGTGAAGGTCTCTGTGGTTCGCATGTGGGCACCAGCTCTCCCCTTGTAAGACTGGCACGGCCTAATAAGAGGCCAAGATGCAAGAGAACCGCGCGCGCCCCTTGAGGAAACTCAGGGGCGCCTTTTTTATTCCCGCTAATACTTATCTTTGTACCCCTGCTGAGATAACGGATTAGCCGCTCAGGCTACATCCTTTACAATGTGTATTTGATGTGTATAATAGATCTTGTTGATTAACAAGGGGTAAACCATGGATAGCTCCACGGTAATCAGCAGGATTAAAGCGGATGGCTGGAGGCTCCAGAGCGTGAAAGGTGATCATCACAATTTCAAAAAAAGCCGGTTTTCAGTTCATCGTGACGATCACTCACCCGCGCAAGGATGTGCCAATCGGGCAACTGAAAGACATATCCAAGAAGTCAGGCATAAAATTTTAAGCCAGTTGGTCGGGCGAGGGGTCTTCCCTCGTCCGTTTTCTCGCACAAGAACAACGGAGGCAGTAAATGCGTTACCCGTGCGCGATCGAAACAGGAAACGGCGTTTATGGTGTAATCTTTCCCGACCTTCCCGGATGCTACCCCTCTGGAGAAACCCTAGAGGACGCGTTCAAGGATGCTAAAGAGGCTGCCGAGTCGTGGATGGACGCCATGGCTGATGAAGGTCTTGAAATTCCAGCTCCATCTGCCATGGATGATGTCGTGAAGAATCCTGATTACAAGGGCTGGGTCTTCGGCTCGGTTGACATTGATATGTCCAAAATCTCAGACAAGGCCGAGAGAGTGAACATCACCCTCCCGAAACGCGTTCTGAGGCGGCTGGACAACCTCGCCAAGGAGTCCGGGGATTCCCGTTCTGGGTATATTGCTCACCTTGTCCTTTCGGCCTCATAACCTCAAAAGCCCGGGGCGTTGCTCCGAGCTCTTTGCTACTGATGAGAAACAGCATCCTTATCCGCGGCTACTCTTGTAAGAAGCTCTGCACCCTCCCCAGCCAGTTCTGCGCCTTCTCCGAGTAGGCTTTCGCATCGGGCGAGGCGCTCTTGAGTACGGTCTCCGGTATCTCGGGCGATTTGCAGATCACTCTTGGCTCTGGTGTCTGCGGCGTCGCGCACCCGGACAGCAGTAACCCGCACAGCGCGAGCGTCAGATAAAGCCTTGTCTCGCGCGGCAAGCGCATCAGCCAATTGTCTTGATTGTTTCTCATAGCGTTCCTGCGCCTCCTTTTCTACCGCCCTGGTCTGCTTCTGCCAATCAGATTTAAGCTCGCTGATCTGAGCTTCATACTTCTCCGCTGTTGAGAATCTTCCCCTGGAGTACCCCCAAAACGCAGACGCTATCAAAGCGCCAATGATGACGCCGGTAATGACTAGCCCCCTTTTCCCCATACTTGCCTCTATAAAAACTCAATCAGCTTCTTGAAGAGCTACCCAAAAGGGAGCCCCTGCCCTCTGCAACCTTGCTATAATGCTTCGCGTGAGGTTTATTTCCTTACCGTGGTTTTATCAAATCAGTCGATTGGCCTCCCCGGAAGAGCACACGCTTTCCCGGGGCTTTTTTATATCATCAGGCAAACCTGGGCCATTAATATAGCTATAATGGCTGGGACGAGAACTTTCTCCTTTTTGCCCTACGTCCTCGCTTCTCGTCATCCCCCGGCTTTTGCCGGGGGTTTCTGTTTTCGGTTATTTCAAAGCAAGCACGATTTGAACAATCGTATAGACAAGCCCTGTAGCACCAGCAAACGCAAGAGCTGAATACTTAACCCCAGTGGCTACGCCTCTGAAAAATGCCTCTTTAAGTTCCATATCTCTCATACGCTGCCCCAAATTTTCATTGCGCTTGATATAATTTTTCATGTAGATGTGGTCCATCTATGTGTAACGTTTCTTAAGTCTCTGTTATGATTCGTTCCATCCCCGGAAGAGTTGCCGCTCTTGCCGGGGATTTTTACAGAGATCGGATAAAACCGATGACGCCCAGCACACCCCCAATAACGGCGCAGGCGACCAGCACGAGTTCTTTCCAGAAGTGAAAACGCTCCTTTTTGTATTCGCTGATAGCCGCTTGCTGAGCCTGTTTCAACTTCTGTTCATCCATAAAAGCCTCTAGCTTATCTATTCTTTCTTTGGTATCATCTCTCACGTACAGACCTCATATGTACACATTGCTCAGTCCCCGAAAGAGCTGCAACTCTTCCGGGGATTTCTTTTAACTGAGGAAGAGCTCCTTCTCTGCCTCTCGTCTCCTTACCAACCCCGGAAGCTCCCTCCCTCCCGCTCGCGCCCAACGCTTGAATTCATACCCCGCATTAATTACCTTGCCGGCATTAAAAAGTTTGAGGAGAGTAGATCTGCGGAGTGCCCCAGCGCCACAGTTGTATGCAAAATCCAACAAAGCGATGAACTGCCCTTGCGTTACCGCGACCCTGACAGATCGGGACAGCACATCACGAAGACGGTAAAGCTCAGACTCCAGAAGCTCGTCTGCCTCCTCTTGAGTAATCTTTATGTTCCTGATGACAGGGTTCCCAGATGCCAGGCGTGTAGAGCCATAACCCACAGTCCATACCCCCGCAGGATCCCGGTAGGAAGCCAGCCGGCACCCCTCGTTCGACTTAATGAAGGGAACCGCAATCGCCGGGTCCCACACCGAAAATTCTTTCTTTTCAGCCATGATCTCTCCTTATTTTGTCAGCCAAAGGACAAGAACTGCTGTCACGACTGGGGCAATAAACGCCCTGACAATCCCGAGCAAGAACTCTCTTCTTTCCTTTTGTTTCTCTTCAAATTCGGCCCGCACACGCCTTTCAATTTCCTGCTCTTTCTGCATATCCATAAGCACACCAACCTCTTGCTTTAGTTTTTGAATTTCAGCTATACTGGCGTTGTGCAGAAGTTCCTGTGTGTAAAGTGGGATAAAAAAAGCCCTCGGGAGTTCGTTCCTCTCGAGGGTTTTCGTTTGATGGGGAGGGGCCCCTATCCTTCTATTTGTCTCTGTGCTGCCGGTGAATCTCTCCCCCGCTCACCACATCTGACGCCATCGCCTCTGACCGCTCTTCCATCGCTTTCAGCATCTTGCGGACCGGTGCCGGGATGATTGATCCATACCCCATGCGCTCAATGTTTTCCAAGATACTGCCAAAGTCGTTCAGGCAGAAAGCAAAGACCGCCGCATCCCTAACACTGACGAAGGGTATAACCGAAGTGATATCCAGCCCATGGCAAAGCGCCACGAGGCTCAGTATGACGATCTTTTTGGTGATGCCAAGGAACCCCGTACGGGAATTCCACTGCCCGGTCTTCATCGCGGCATAAGTACCGCTCAAATAGTCGGCTACGATAAAAACAAACAGCCATTCAATCGCGTCATCGATCGGGCCAAAAAGAAAGGAGCACAAGGCTCCCAGAATCCCGCCAACTGCTAAAAGTACACGGGAAGAGAAGTCGGGGATCAGATCTAGCATAGCGCCTAGCAGAAAGTATTGAACGTTTTCGGATAAAGAGATAAACTTGAAGACAAGGAACAGGGTTAGGCTCCCACTACGGCGTGGTGTAACGTTATGGTACAAACCATCCTGCTCTGGGGGGATAAACACCACGATAATTCCTGTGAATCCACGGCAGGAACTCGTAAGGATTACCCCCCATTTCTTTTATACGATCCGGATACCGACTATTTCATAAGTCCACTTCAAATTACTCTCATCTTTTGTCGGTATTAGCTTTCTTATATTTTCAAAACTTTCCCCTTTACTCTTAATCATTTCCTTTTTTGTTTCCCAGTTCTTTTGTTTTGAAGTAATCAAAGAGTAAACGCTTAATCCTCCGTTATGCGTGGCTTTTATATCCACCATAATATGCAAGGGTTTTTCGCCCCTGATCGGCAATTCATAATTCGCATAGCAAAATGCGGTTTTCTCTAAAACATCTTTTCCTTTCTCCTTATGGAAGTTTTTTTGCCATCCCGAAAAATCCCCCTTTTTGAAAATTTTCGGCAATAACCCAATCACAAGAATGTAATCCCTACATTCGCTAACTGCCGCTTCTTTCCCTCTTCTAGAAGCCAACCGTATTACGCCTCTAAGTTCGTTGTACAAACTCACTCCTAGTTTTACGTTCTGTTCGCCAACCTCCGGTAATTTCGCAGGCAAGATTCCTCTCATTGATTGACAATATTTCTGTAACACTTTACCTGGATCCTTACCCAATCCAAGATCCTGATTGGCAATCCTCGCGCTGTTTTTTATTTGCTCGTTGGTTATGGGTTCAGCTGGAATCGATGCCTTCTCAATTTTTAAATTTTTATCTTCTTCTACAGATTCTGAGTTCGTTTCCACTTTAGGCCGGGTAATTGGGGAATCTCTCTTCCCACTCCCGCTCACAAATTGCCCAGTTCTCTCGGAATGGCGACACCCATTGGCGTCCTCAGTGGCGTCCGCCACAGACACAAAGCGATAGATATCCACGAAACGGAACATTTTCATTGGCGCAAGTCCCCTTCATCTGCGCTGTGATTTCTGCGCTGCCATAGCCTATCCCCCTACTCCATAGCGGCCGCGACAAGATCTCTGTCAGCTTCAGAGGCGGCCCAGATGACTGCACAGGTCTCAGGAGAGGGCAAGGTAAATGAATACCCAACGACAGAACTTATAGTTACGTCTGTAGTCCATGTGGCTCCGTCAGTAGTGGCATACGGGGTGAGCTTCTTCAGGACAGCGATAGCCGCTGTAGATACGGAGGTGGCCAAGTATTTTGTGCCACTTCGAGAAAGCGATACCTGCTCAATTCCCTCGGGAAGTGTAGGAGAAATAATCCCCAAGACGGGTGAAAGCCTCCAGAAGGCACATTCTGCCGGAAGAGTATTAGTAGCCTCTGTTGCTGAGACCACATAATCTTTATTGAAATCCACTGTGGCACTAGCGGTGGTTTGCGTTTCTCCGTCGATAATCAGGTGCCCCGGTTTATAGCCATAGTCAGCCACAACGGACAGCGAAAGGGAGCTGACTTTCGGCGTCATCGTTATATCTTCACTGGAAGAACTGTTACCGGAGAGACCTAATGTATTAGCCGTTACATTGATCGTTTGGTTTGCAGTCTGCTTGAGCGTAACGGTATACCCCCCACTGTTCGAAGTCGTCAGAGCGGTGATAGCATCAGCCATACCAGAGGGCTTATAGGTCATCGTGCTTCCGTTCTTCGCCCGGATAGCGTTTGCGATCGCTGTGTAATACTTCGGCTCTGTCAGAACTTTCGTCATGATTTAGTACCCCGTGGAATCGCCGTCGGTGATCGCGGAAATCGCTGTAGTAATCGCCGCGTTCGCTTCAGACTTGGTGTAGTAGTTAGAGAGATCTACCGACGCACCAGAGCCCGCGGCGGATACTTTGCTGTCAACCTCAGCCTTGGTGTAGGCGTCCGTGATGCCGTAGCCCGCGAGCGTTGTGGCTTTCTTCGCGTAGTCGGCAAGCGCTGAAGAGAGCGCGTAGTTATCGAGCTCCGCCTCAATCGTCGACTTGCACGTGGCCAAAGCTTCTTTGACCTTAGCTTTAACCTGAACTCCCGTGACATAGTTCTATATTGACTTAAACGTCATGGGAGGTTTAGG
>OGIT01000017.1_pt1 | contig 153759 bp, 136 predicted proteins | sample 1571881 | NCBI WGS metagenome assembly OGIT01 (sample SAMEA2582101, study PRJEB24529) | metagenome | biome: Human gut stool | place: China | collected 2011 | reverse complement strand
CCCCACTGCTGCCTCCCGTAGGAGTCTGGGCCGTGTCTCAGTCCCAATGTGGCCGTTCATCCTCTCAGACCGGCTACTGATCATCGCCTTGGTGGGCCGTTACCCCTCCAACTAGCTAATCAGACGCAATCCCCTCCTTCAGTGATAGCTTATAAATAGAGGCCACCTTTCATCTATCCTCGATGCCGAGATTAGATCGTATGCGGTATTAGCAGTCGTTTCCAACTGTTGTCCCCCTCTGAAGGGCAGGTTGATTACGCGTTACTCACCCGTTCGCCACTAAGATTGATAGAAGCAAGCTTCCATCGCTCTTCGTTCGACTTGCATGTGTTAAGCACGCCGCCAGCGTTCGTCCTGAGCCAGGATCAAACTCTCAATAAAAAGTTTAATCTTAGCTTACTCAAAATAAAGAATTGCTGGTTTACTTAAATGTTTATATTATATTCTGTTCAATTTTCAAAGACCATTTTCTTTCACAACTTTACGTTGTTATTATGTTGTCACCCTCAAGCGACTTACTCAGTATATCACTTAGTTTGACATGTGTCAACAATTTTTTCAAAACTTATTTCGCTTCATTAATTTCAGCTTTTACATAGTTTTAAATTTATTGCTTGCCGTCTTAACGACGTGTTTTATAATATCATTAATATAACAAAGTAAACTTTTCATATGATGCTATTTTTTCTAATTTATATTAGATTTCCTTTGATTTTTCTTCACTTTTCTTTCATTTTCAATTAATGACACACCACGTACTGTTTTTGAATATTTAGCATATCTGCATCAACATTTTCTCATCTATAATTCAAATTATTGTTTTATTCTTTAGATTTCTTTGTTTACAAATACACCTTTTTAAAGCTTCAAGGTTATCAATGATTTGACATCATTATAATTTCATAAAGAATAAAAAATCTACCTCATTTAAAACTGAAGTAGATTTTTTCTTTAATCTATTATTTTTTTAATTAATAATAGCATACAACTGGAGTTCCACTATCTATATTATTAAATATAGTGTTGGCTAAACTATATGGAGCATTTACACATCCGTGTGATCCACCAGCTACATATATATTCCCACCAAAACTACTTCTCCATGTAGCATCATGAATTCCAATTCCACCATTAAACGGCATCCAAAAACTTACCGGTGTGCTATAACCTTCCCCCTTTAATGTGGCATTTCTTTCTTTATATTCAAGTTTATAAACTCCTCCTGGAGTTCCACATCCATTACTTACATTACCAGAAACTATTGGTCCATCAATAATAAGTGAACCATCTTTATAAAACCATAAATGTTGACTTGATAAACTTACCTCTACATAGGTATTGCCTATATCATCAGTTCCATTACAAAATGGAACCTGCGAATATTTAGGCTCCCTATTGTCAGTCTTCCCATCCTTTATAGCATCTAGTATATATTTCACTTCTTCAGATACATCTATTTTTCTTCCATAATCCCCACCACTTACTGATATTGTACTTCCTCCTGTTGTATTGAACTTTCTAGTCTTTCCAATAGTATTATATTTTGCAGCAAACGACTTTAAATACGAACGAATTTTTTCTTCGCTAACACTTACATTATAATCTTCATCAACATCCAAAAAGTCACGTATTTTATCACCATCTAATACTTCTTGTGTATCCCCTATGTGATAAGTTATTTTTGTTGAAACATATTTGTCTAATATATCCTTTGCATCGGTTATTTCCTTTGATTCTGATGTAAATTTTGGACTGTCATAACACTCTTCTTCATCTAAATCAATATTTGTCTTCCCCGATTCAATTGCATTAGTTATAGCTGTTGTAACATGTTCTTTATTTAATTTATTGCCATAAGTTTCTTTTAAAATACTATATTTCCCATCTTCATATTGTAATATAGGATTCTTTGGTTCCTCTACACCATCTGCATTAAAGCAAGAAAATTTATTTATATTATTATTAAGTTTATCAACATCAAAAGAAACCATTTCCGAAGATTTATAATTATTACTGCAAAATCCAGATATTATCCATTTAAAAGGATTTTGAGATTCTTTAATTTTCTGCACTTCAGTATCATCATTATATATAAGGTTTATATCCTCACCGCTTATTGTTTCATTAAATCCATCTCTCCCTTTAATCTTCAATTCATAATTTTTTGCATTACTAATAATTTCATCATAGGCTTCATTTACAGTTTTACCAGAAACACTCACGCAATTAATAGTAGAGCCTAAGTAAAATCTATTAATAAAAAATACAGACGTCCCCAAATAAACTGCCAGAATAATGACACCAATTATAACCACTCCTACTATTATCCTATTATGATTGCTATTTTCTAATACCATGTTTCCTTTCACCCCCACAATATTATTATACCAATTTTTGGAAGATAATATGGTTCCTTTTTATTTTCTAAGAGTAGTTTATTTATTTTCATTTTTCTACCAAGTATCTGTATTTTTTCAAAACCCTCTCACCATAGAACAACAAAACTTTCAATTCACCCTAATATTTAATTTTCTATTTAGGAGTTAGTTTTTTTTATTAAAAAAAGTTCAACCTTAAAACTAAAATTTTAAAGTTGAACTTTTACTCAATAATCATTTAAGAATTTTCTATTCTTTTTATATTATACCTTTAAAAGTATTCACTATTTTAATCTTCCTTTTTCCCTTAGAAGAGCTAATAACATATCTGGATTTGAATTTATAATATAATTTTCCGGAAAATCAATAGACTCAAGCATAGTGATAGCTTCTGTAAACTCTCCTATTTTAGTACAAAAATGTGCATCACTATTTATTATAATAGTATTTCCATATTCTTTGCAAATTTTTGCAATTTTTGTGCAATTTCCAAGGCTTCCTATTCTAGATGTAGTGAATGAACTATTATTTATTTCAATAAGAACATTATTTTCTTTTGCACATTTAATAACTTCTTCAAAATTAACTGGAACTGTTGGGTTTCCTAAATGCCCTATAATATCAACTTTTCCACTCTTAATTACATTTATAAATGCAGCTGTATTTTCTTCAGCATTTCCCACTTTATAAACCTCATCATGAATACTTCCTATAACAATATCTAGCTTTCCTAGTGTATCATCATCCATATCAAGATTTCCTTCATAATCAATTATATTAGCCTCAACACCATAAAGCATCTTAACACCATACATCTCTCTTGGAAGTACTTTGTAGTTATTAAAGTACCATATATGAGGTGCATTTGGCATTGTACATCCATGTTCTGTGGTTCCTAATACTTTTATCCCCTTTTCACTAGCAGCCTTTGCATTTTCCATTAAAGTAGAATATGCATGACCACTTACAATTGTATGTGTGTGTACATCTAGTGCATACTTCATAAGTTATTCCTCTTTTCTTTAATTAATTATTTATCCCATAGAAAGCATCGTAACATTTCATCCCATGATTTCAAATCAATTGTATCAAATGTAAATTTGGAATACTCGTTTTTCTTCAAATAGGTGATAATGGCTACAATCTCCTGGGTATTATACCTATTAAAGGTATAAGTTCAACTAAATTTAACTGGAGCATAAAACTCCACATGAAAAGTTTCACTTTATGGTTTAATCAACCCTATTTCTAAATTCTCCTCTATTAAATGCACTTATATTTTCAAGAAGGTCATCAAATAATCTTTTTCTTGATTCTTCACTTGCCCAAGCAACATGAGGAGTCATAACTAATCTTTCTTTATTTCTCACTCCTAAAAGTGGATTATCTTGTGGTATTGGTTCAACATCAAATACATCCAATGCCGCTCCACCTATAATTTCCTCATCTATAGCTCTTGCTAGATCATAGTCTACAACTATTGGTCCCCTTCCAACATTAATGAGTACAGAATCTTTTTTCATCTTTGATAGTGCTTCATAATTTATAAGTCCTTTTGTTTTTTCATTTAGAGGTGAATGTATAGATATGACATCACTCTTATCTAGTAGTTCTTCAAAACTAACTTGTGCGTAATCAGGATTTACATTTTTACCACTCGTTGAATAATATACAACTCTAGCTCCAAAAGCCTGTGCTATTTTAGCAACTCTTTTTCCTATAGCACCAAGGCCAATTATTCCCCATACCTTTCCACATAAATCATTATAAGTCATATTAAGATTAGTAAACATATCACTTTTAGAATATTCCCCACTTTTAATAAATTCATCAAAATAACTTATATTATTATATAAGTGAAGAAGCATAGCAAAAGTATGCTGTGCAACAGTATTTGTAGAATAACCAGCAACATTAGTAACTGCTATTTTATTTTTTCTTGCATATTTAATATCTATATTATTATAACCAGTTGCCATTTCACATATTAGTTTTAGATTAGGTGCATTTTTCAACTGTTCTTCTTTCAAAATCACTTTATTAGTAAGAATAATATCTGCATCACTTATTCTTTCTGCAACCTGATCTCCATATGTCATATCGTAATAAACTACTTGTCCAAATTCATTAAGTTTAATATAATCAACATTTCCTAAGGTTTTGCCATCTAACACAACAATTTTTTTCATAATTTACAGCCTCTCTTCTAACCTAATAAATTATATACAATCTAAATTTAATCTCAAAATAATCATATCTTAATTAATTTTAAATGTAAACTTTTAATTATTCTTATCACTCTTACATGCTATATTTTGATTTGATATATTTATTAAACTCTTCTATATATTTAATAAATTATTATTAAACATAACTAACTTTGTAATAAATATTATCCACAAATTTAAAATAAGACTTATAGATATAGTGCTTCACCAATCTACAAGTCTTATACTGTTTACATTATATATTTATCTAACTGCATCTGGTTTAATATCCCAAATTTCATCTGCATATTGTTTTATTGTCCTATCGCTAGAAAACTGACCTACATTAGCAAGATTTGCAAGGCACTTCTTTGCCCATTTCTTTTTATCTCTATAATCTTCAAATACCATTTCTTCTGTCTTTTTGAATGACTCAAAATCAGCTAGTAAATAATATTGATCTCTTTCCTCTAATAACGCATTATAAAGATCTTCAAAGTATCCTGTTCCTCCATCATCCAAAGTTCCATTTATCAATGTATCAACTGCTCTCTTTATAGATGGATTATCTCTATAGTATGCTTTAGGGTCATAGCTATGATTAATCTTTTCAATATCTTCAACTCTAAGTCCAAAAATATAATTATTTTCTTCTCCACTAGCCTGAACAATTTCAATATTAGCTCCATCATAAGTTCCAAATGTAGGAGTAGCATTTAACATAAACTTCATATTACCTGTACCTGATGCTTCTTTACCTGCTGTTGAAATCTGTTTTGACAAATCTGATCCTGGGAATAACTTTTGTGCATATGACACTCTATAGTTGTGTACAAAAACAACTTTCATCTTCTTCGATGCTTGATCATCACTATCAATTAATCTTGCTATTTCGTTTATAAATTTAACTATACCTTTTGCTCTCCTATATCCAGGAAATGCTTTCGCCCCAAAGATAAATGTAGTCTTTGGTATATCCAAATCTGGATTTTCCTTTACTCTATAATATAAATCTAAAATATAAAGAGCATTTAACAATTGCCTTTTGTACTCATGAAGCCTCTTTATCTGAATATCAAAAAACGAATCTGGATCAATTATTATACCTTCTTCTTGTTTAATATAAGCTGCTAACTGAATCTTCTTTTCATGTTTTATATCCATAAGTCTTTCAAGAACATCTTCATCATCCATATATTTTTCCAAATCTTTCAAAAGACTTAAATTCTTAACCCACTCTTCATTTCCAAGTAAATCAGTAATAAATTCCGATAACTCACTATTACATAATCTCAACCATCTTCTTGGAGTTATTCCATTAGTCTTATTTTGAAATTTATTAGGATATAAATTATACCAGTTATTTAATTCATGCTTCTTTAAAATTTCTGTATGGAGCGCTGCAACACCATTTACAGCTCTTCCAACAAAAATAGCAAGATTAGCCATTCTTATCACATCATTTGCAACAATTCTAAAATTCCAAATTGCTCCTTCATCATATCCCTTTTGTCTTAATTCATTCATAAGAGCATCATCAACTGCATATGCTATCTGAAGAATTCTCGGGAATAATCTATCTATAAGTCTTATATCCCATTTTTCCAATGCTTCTGCAAGAATTGTATGATTTGTGTATGCAAAAAATTCTTTTGCAATTCCTAAAGCAGTTGTGAAATCAACATTTTCTTCATCTACTAATATTCTTAAAAATTCAAGAATAGAAATCGTTGGGTGAGTATCATTTAATTGAGCTACATTATTTTTTGCGAATTCCGAAAAATCACTTCCATATTTAGTTTTGTGCTTTTTAATAATGTCTTTCATTGATGCACTTGAAAAGAAATATTGTTGTCTAAGTCTCAATATCTTCCCTGCTTCAGCTGTATCGTTAGGATATAGTACTCTTGATATATCTTCTGCTTTATTCCTTGCTGAAACAGCCTCTATATACTGTTGATTATTAAATAAATTAAAATCGAATTCTCTAAGGGCCTCACACTGCCACAATCTTAGAGTATTTATATTTTTTGTTCCATATCCAATTATCGGTACATCATATGGAACAGCCTTAACAGTCATATCTGAAAATTTAATTATTTGTGTTTCAGAGTCTTTTCTAATACTCCAAGCTTCTCCATATTTAAGCCATGTGTCCTCACATTCTGTCTGAAAGCCATTTTCTATATTCTGCTTAAATAATCCATTACTATACCTTATTCCATATCCCATCAATGGCATATTTAAAGTAGCTGCCGATTCTATAAAACAAGCGGCAAGTCTTCCAAGCCCTCCATTACCAAGACCAGCATCCTCTTCTATTTCTTCAATTTTATTTATATCAATTTTCATTTCACAAAGTACTTCTTTTACATTATCATAAAGCCCGAGATTCATAAGATTATTTCCCAAAGCTCTTCCCATTAGATATTCTGCCGATAAGTAATATGCCATTCTTCCTCTATTATAAGTATCACTAGTTTCATTCCAGTTATCAATAATTTCTTCTAAAACCGTCAATGAAACTGCATTAAAAATTTCATAGTCTTTAGCATCTTTTACCTTAACTCCATGTTTTACTTTTAAATATCTTTCAATACCGTTTTTTATTTTTTCTTTATCCACCATTACTCACACCTTCCATAAATTCTAGTTAATCTATATATTTTGTTTGCCAACTCATTTGTAAACACATTATCTTTAGCTCTCCAACTCCAATTACTTGCTAAAGTTGAAGGCTTATTTATTCGTGCTTCATTTCCAAGATTTAAAAAATCCTGCATAACTCCTATGGAAGTGTTAGCTACACTGCTCCATACCCCTCTTATAACTCCCCAATTATATCCTTCTTCTTCTGTAAGTTTAAAATATTCAACTGCTTTTTCTTTCTCTTCTTTAGATCCTGTAACTTCAAACCATCCTCTTACTGTGTCATTATCATGAGTTCCAGTATATGCGACACAATTTTTTTCATAATTATGTGGTAAATAAGGATTACTACTATCACCACCAAAGGCAAATTGAATTATCTTCATCCCTGGGAAACCTGTCCTTTTTTTAAATTCCAATGTTTCTTCTGTTAAATATCCTAAATCTTCAGCTATAATTTCAATATCTCCTATTTTCTCTTTAATAACGTTAAAGAGTTTCATCTCAGGGCCCTTAACCCATTTTCCATTCTGAGCTGTTTTTTCCCCATAATCAACAGACCAATATGCTTCAAATCCTCTAAAATGATCAATTCTTAAAATATCATAAAGTTTCAAACTTGATTTTATTCTATCAACCCACCATTCAAAATTGGTCTTCTCTAAATAACCCCAATCATAAATAGGATTTCCCCATAGTTGTCCTGTTTCTGAAAAGGCATCTGGAGGACATCCTGAAACCTTCAATGGTTCTAAAGTTTCTTTGTTTAATAAAAAAATATCTGGATTGCTCCATACATCCGAACTATCTTGAGCAATATATATAGGTATATCTCCTATTATCTTTATATTTTTTTTATTTGCATAATCCTTTAGGTTTTTCCATTGAGAAAAAAATTCATACTGTAAAAATTTCCAATAATTAATATCTTCTTTTAATTCATCTTTATACTTTTCAATTTCTTCATTTTTTCTTAGCTTTATATCTTTATTCCACGAATTCCATGAAATAAAATTAAATTTATATTTTAAGGCCATAAAAAGACTGTAATCATCAAGCCATTTCTTTTCGTCTTCAATAAATTTTGCAAATGACTCATCATCTTTTGAATTAAAATTCATATAAGCTTTTCTTAAAACTTTCATTTTTTCATTGAATATTAATCCGTAATTAATCATCTCTTTGTTATCGCCAAAATTTCTTTCTTCATAATCATCTTTATCTAAAAGATTTTTTTCATTTAATATATCTAAATCTATAAAATATGGATTTCCAGCAAATGCCGAAAATGACTGATAAGGAGAATCCCCATAACTAGTTTGACCAAGCGGCAGTATCTGCCAGTATTTTTGTCCTGCTTTTTCTAAGAAATCACAAAATTCATATGCACTTTTTCCAAAAGTACCTATACCATATTTTCCAGGTAATGATGATATATGCATAAGAATACCGCTGCCTCTTTCTATCCCCAATTTCAATACCTCCCATATACTCAATAAATAGCTATATATTAAAACATGAATCCCTTTCTACAAGTTCTGTATCAAGTATTACATGCTTATTTTCACCATCAGTTGTTATTAATGAAAATAATAACTCAACGCTTGTCTCAGCCATTTTCTTTTTAGGCTGTTTTACTGTGGTAATACTTGGATTGTAATATTTACTTTCATCCATACCATCAAATCCAACAATAGATATATCTCTTGGTACATCAAGCCCATTATCTATAGCCGCCTTAATAGCTCCAAGTGCCATTATATCTGATAATGCAAAAATTGCTGTTATATCTTTTCTTTTTTTTAACAGTTTATTTACATTTTCATATGCTGTTCCACTATTGTATTCTCCACTTATTATCAATTCATCATCAATATCTATATTATTTTCTCCCAAGGCTTTTTTATATCCATCCAAACGCCACCAGCTCACTCCAAGGTCATTAACTTCTCCTAAAACCAAAGCAATCTTTTTATGACCCTTTTCAATAAGATAACGAACTGCTTTATATGCACTTTTAGAATTATCTATTCCAACCGATGAATAGTACTTCTTACCTTTTTTTGAAATTGTATTTACTGAAGTTAAAACTACAGGTACTTTGATGTCTTCAAAACTATCTTCTTGTATTTCGGTAAAGTTGCCTCCTAGGCATATAACTCCTTGAAGCCTTTTTTCTTTTACAAATCCAATCATAGTTTCAACATCTTGATATAGATTAAAATCATTTTGTTGTAATATCATTGTATAACCATTTTCTTCAATTATATTTCCAATAATATTAGTCATTTCTGAAAAGAATGGATTAAATACTCCCTTTACTAAAACTCCTATATTTTTAGTATTGTTTTGCTTAAGAATTCTTGCACTATTATTCGGAATATAATTACTATCTTTAATTATTTGTAAAACCTTTTCTCTTGTACTTTGTTTAACATCTGGGTGATTATTAATAACCCTTGATACTGTACTTACTCCAACTCCTGAAAGTCTAGCTATATCTTTAATGTTCATTACTTTTCTCCTATAGTTATAATTTTATTTATTCGGTAACGGTACCGTTCATTCATTAATTTTTTATTAAATTATACTATAATTTCTATATTTTTTATAATTTTTTACAAATATTTTATAAAAGATCATTTATACTTTAACATTAGCTACATCAATATTATATTCAAAAATTTTATAATAATTCAATTTAAGTATTATTTTTACTTTTTTATAATATTATGTTATCAAAAACCAACTAAATTCTCAATGTATTTTTTACATTTACTCTATATAAAATCTATACCCATTGTAAATATAATGTAATCAAACTATTTTTCATTAAACTTTATTATATAAATTATCAAAGAAAAATACTCCTATGAAAATTCCATAAGAGTATTTAAATACTAAATATTTCTTTTTTGCTTCCATATTGCAAAGGCAACTTTAAAAATAACTGCTTCATTAAACTTCCTTATATCATATGAAGTACATTTCTGAATTTTATCCAGTCTATAGATCAAAGTATTTCTATGCACATATAGTTTTTTAGATGCTTCGCTAAGATTTAAATTTAATTCAAAGAAAACATCGATACTCTGTATAATATCATTATCTAATCTTTCAAATCCTTCATTAAACTTAGCTATAATTCTATTTTTTTCATCTTCATTTAAATTATCTATAATGCTTTCAAACATTAGACTATCCATGTTAAAAACCTTCCCTGAAACATGATATTTATGGGCTAGATTTAATTTATATCTACATAAATCAAAGTTCTTTTTCAAAGAAACATAATCCGATATTTCTACATAACTCATATAACATTTCATATAAATTGATGTATATAAAGTTTCATAAATACTGCAAGTATGCTCTTGAATGTTTTCAAAACTTCCAAGAAGAATTACATATTCTTTAAATGTAAATATCAGTATTTCAGTATCACTATAGACATTGTTTAATATTTCAACAGCTTCCTCCGATTTATCCTTTACACTTATTACAATTAGAAAAGAATCTTCCTTTAGCTGCCTTGTATTTTCTTTTATTTTTTCTTCTGATATATCTACGCCATTTAATAAATCCAAAATTATTTTTTCAGAATCTATGCTATATTCACAAAACTTATCCTTAATACAGAACTTCAAAAGTCCAAGAGACTCCTTAAACAAACCTGGAATTATAAGTTTGACTTCACTAAAACCAAGTAAGAAATCATCTTCTTCCACCTCTGACTGGAAGTATACAGGATCAGCCTCAAATACAACTTTTCCATCTATATATGCTTTAAATGGTATTTTACAATTATTATATATCTTTTCTAAGTACTGATCTAATCCTGTCATTCTCTTCACCTCATGTCATAAATATATATGCAGTCAAAATAGTAACTTATTAACAGATTCTTAATTCTGAATCTTTATCAAATATATGAATTTTATCTATTTGAACATGTAATTTAATTTTGTCTTTTGGTTCAAATTTTGTGCTTCCTTCAACTTTTGCAGTCATGCTACTACTTCCAGATTTGAAGTAAATGTAACTTTCTGCACCCATTCTTTCAACAACTTCAACATCTCCACCAATTGTAACATCTACAGCATCTTTAACTAATGCTTCTGAATCGCTTAAATGTTCTGGTCTTATTCCAAATACAACTTCCTTATTTACATATCCACCATCTTTTAATATTTTAGCCTTTTCAGTTGGTAATAAAACCTTGTTGTTTTCGAATTTAGAATATAATTTTCCGTCTTCTTCAACAACTAATCCATTCATTAAGTTCATTTGAGGACTTCCGATAAATCCTGCAACGAATAAATTATTTGGTGTATTGTATATATTAAGTGGTGTATCAACTTGTTGAATTATACCATCTTTCATAACAACAATTCTTGTACCCATTGTTAAAGCTTCTACTTGGTCATGTGTTACATAGATAAATGTTGTTTCTAAGTCTTGATATAATTTTGATATTACAGTTCTCATTTGAACTCTTAATTTAGCATCAAGGTTTGATAATGGTTCGTCCATTAAGAATACCTTAGGTTCTCTTACAATAGCACGTCCAAGTGCAACTCTCTGTCTTTGTCCCCCTGATAATGCTTTTGGTTTTCTATCTAATAAATGCTCAATATCTAATTTCTTAGCAGCATCTTTTACTTTTTTCTCAATTTCTTCCTTTGGTGCTTTTCTTAATTTTAATGCAAACGCCATATTATCATATACTGTCATATGAGGATATAATGCATAGTTTTGGAAAACCATTGCTATATCTCTTTCTTTAGGTTCTACATCATTAACTAATTTTCCACCAATGTATAATTCACCTTTAGATATTTCTTCAAGTCCTGCAATCATTCTTAAAGTTGTTGATTTACCACAACCAGATGGCCCAACGAAAACTATGAATTCTTTATCTTCAATTTCTAAATTAAAGTCTTTAACTGCTGTAACATCTCCTGAATAAATTTTATAAATATGTCTTAATGATAAATCTGCCATATTTTTGCCCTCCCAAAATTAATTAATACTATGTTTTTTATTATAATTATCTGATACATACTATTTTTATTTTATGTGAAATTTTAAATCTACTATATGATGTCACTATTAAGATTTACTTAATAAACTTATTTGCTTTTTAGATTCACATCTTCCATATGTTTATTTTACTATATGTAATCCTTTAATATCTATACGGAAATTTCACAAAACTATAATAGGTTTTTTGTAAGAATATATAAACTATAATAAAAAAAACTTAAGCGCTTATATAAATTTACAATTCACTTAAGTTTTATTTGTTACTTTTTTTCTAATACATGTACATTATTAATTTATTTTTGAATACTTTTCATCACACGATGGATACATATTTCTATCCCATATATAATCATTATCTATTAAAAATTGGTCATTAACTAAAAAATAGTTATTAATATTTTCCGAATCATTATTAGTTATGTCAATCTGATACCACTTTTCATCTATTTTTACCATATTCCATGAATGGGATATACCTCGTGCTGTTCCTATAACAATCCTATTTTCAATACCTGCATTATTAAACATTTTATAAGCAGTCATTGAATACCCTTGACACACTGCTTTTGATGTTGTAAGCGAAGAATACACGCTTACTGATTTTAAATCATAATCATATTCATATCTATTCATAATATAATTATTAATTGCTTTAACCTTATCAAAATCAGACATATCATCATTAATAATATCCTCTGTAATGTTCATAAGTTCCTTATCAATATAATTTTCCTGCTCTTTTGAACATAAATATTTTATATTTAAAGTTGTTTCAATACCTTCATTAATATTATATGCTTCAGGCTTTATTTGAGTCCACGATCTTTCAAGATAATCATCTTGAGAATAAGCCTCTTTAAGAGATGACTTTAAATTTAATACAAAATTATCTTTATCACCTTTGAATACAAATTTTATCTTATCCTCTCTATTTATCATATTTTCATATATATACTTTTCTGCATCATTCCAGTTTGAAAATACTTCATATGCATATACTGGTATACTCATAGTTAAAATTTGCACCATTATAATACCCGCTAACATATGCTTTCTATATTTAGAAAAACATTTCACACTTTTCATCCTCTCGTATTATTAATTTTTCACTATATTAATACAATAAAAAGCTATATTATTGGTACTATAATATAGCTCTTCATGTATTGAATCATTAAATTTTATACTGGTAAAACTTCAATATATATACATATTATAATTATCTAAAATAAAAAAAATAGCCGTCTGAAGAATAAAGAAAATCAACTTTTCTTGTTTCATTCAATCGTCTATTTTACATGTTGCGAGATAAGCCATAAGCCGGGTTATGTGTTAAGCAATCATCTATCTAGGTTTATTGTTGCCAATAAACTCAAGCGACGCACCCAGAGGCGGGACGGGCAGCCCCTATAATGCCTCTCTATTCGGTCTTGCTCCAAGTGGGGTTTACATAGCCGTGAAGTCGCCATCACGCTGGTAAGCTCTTACCTCACCTTTCCACCCTTACCTAAGTTTCCTCAGGCGGTATATCTCTGTTGCACTTTCCTTCAAGTCACCTTGACTGGACGTTATCCAGCACCCTGCCCTATGGAGCCCGGACTTTCCTCTCCTAGATCTAAGTCTAGCAGCGATTGCACGTCTCACTCGCAGACTTTATCTTACCATACTTTTATAAATTAATCAAATTATTTTTAATTTAAATCAATATAAAAATAATTCCAAGTAAAATTATTACTATTATCCCATAAAGACTTACTCCACATAAAAGAAGTACTAAAAGCATTAACCATAGCACACACATTTTAGGACATAACAATATATAAAACCAAGGTGATCTCCCAGGCTTAAAAAAAGGCGGTCCTCCAAAGCACCTAGGCCTTCTACCTCCATACCCAGAACAACAATTTCCACAATCATCATCGTGTTCATGACGATGTCCACCTGAAAAACCCTTAACAGCCTTTTTCCCGTGTTTATATATATTTTTAAAGTCTTTCTTTATATCATCAAAAAAACCGCTACTTTTACTCATATAAAACTCCATAATATTGTTCTCATTGAAATATTATATGACAACTTCTGTAAATTAATTCAATTCATTATATATTAATAAAATTCATAAGGATCTTTTGATTTTTTTGAATCTATAAATTCAATATCCTTAAATTCCTCTTTTAAAAACTCAAGAGTTTTTAAAAACACCACAAATTCAGTTCCAAAATGACCTGCATCAATTATATTAACTCCAAGTTCTTTATAATCACTCACAAAATGATAAGTTGTATCTCCAGTAATTATACAATCAGCTCCAAGTCTTTCTGCTACGTTAAAAAAATCTTGACCGCTTCCATTAATAACTGCAATAGTATTAATTTTTTCACGTCCTTTAGCAACTCTTAGATTATCAATTTTTAAATTGTTTTTTATCCTTTTGATAACTTCATATAAACTTATACTATCATTTAGTCTTATTATTCTTCCTATCCCACAATCTTTATTTTCATTTCTATCATGAGGTTCTATAATCTCCTCACTACTAAATCCAAGCATTTTAACAATAGTTTCATTTATACCATTTTGTGCAGAATCAAGATTAGTATGACATGCATATAAAGTTATATCTTCTTTTATTAATTTAAAAACTTTATCTCCAAGAAGTTCCCCTTTAACAATACTCTTAGGTTTTCTAAAAAATAAAGGATGATGAGCTATTATCATATCACACTTATTTTGCACAGCCTCTTCAATCACTTCATTTGTACAATCTAAGGCAAATAACACCTTTTTAATATTCTGATTTGGATCTCCAACCATTATTCCTACATTATCATAATCCTCTTTAAGAAACACTGGTGCCATTTTTTCAATCTTATTTGATATATCAATAACTTTACTCATTAAAATCTACTCCTAAAATTTTTTCAGCAAATTTTCTATTATTTCAATTTTGCTATCAAGTTCTTTTTTTCTAGATAATGCATGTTCTGTGTTATCTTTTATAAAACTCTTTACCTTTTTATATTTATCAATTTTTTCATATAAGTAATCTTTAAACACATCACTTTTCTTATTTAGTAGAATTGGACTTACCTCATAAAAAATATTTTCTAACTTAGTTGAATTATTTTCTTTATATTTGACCTTGAATACTTCATAATATTTACCTTCATCAAAACATACATCTTCGTCTATAATTTCATAATCAGATATATATAAATATTCCCTAAGTACTTCTGGATTTTGTGCTGGCTGCAATACAAGATAATCCATGTTTTTTACTTTCTTAATATCATTTTCTAGTATATCTCTGATTAAATTTCCACCCATACCGGCAATTAATACACCATTAACTTCCTTATCTTTTACTGGTGTAAGTCCACCTCCAAGTCTAAGTTCAATTTTATTACTTAATCCTTCTAAAGAAACATTAAGCTTAGCTTTATTCAAAGGATCTTTATTTATATCAGAGGCTATTACCTTATCTGCAAGATTTCTTTTAATTAATTCTATAGCGATATAACCATGATCTGTCCCTACATCCATAATAACATCACATTTATCCATTATATTTAATATCCAATTTAGTCTTTTGCTTAGTTCCATTTCATCACCACTTTTATTTAATTAATCAGTAATTTTAATATTTATTATCACAAAATATTAATTTATTACTATTTTTCAAAATAAGGAAGAAGCACCTAAAACAGGTGCTTAATCTAAATAATCTTTTAATTTTTTACTTCTTGATGGGTGTCTTAATTTTCTTAAAGCCTTAGCCTCAATTTGTCTTATTCTTTCTCTTGTTACATTAAATTCTTTACCAACTTCTTCAAGAGTTCTTGCTCTTCCATCATCTAAACCAAATCTTAATCTCAATACTTTTTCTTCCCTTGGTGTCAAAGTATCAAGTACATTTATAAGCTGTTCTTTAAGCATTGTAAATGCTGCTGCTTCAGCTGGAGCTGGAGCTTCATCATCTGGTATAAAATCACCTAAATGTGAATCTTCTTCTTCACCTATAGGAGTTTCTAAAGATACTGGTTCTTGTGCAATCTTTTGGATTTCACGAACCTTATCTACTGGAAGGTCCATAACTTTTGAAATTTCTTCTGGGAATGGATCTCTTCCTAATTCTTGTAATAATTGTCTTTGAACTCTTATAAGCTTATTTATAGTTTCAACCATATGAACAGGAATTCTTATAGTTCTTGCTTGGTCAGCAATAGCTCTTGTTATCGCCTGTCTTATCCACCATGTAGCATAAGTAGAGAATTTGTATCCTTTTCTATAGTCAAACTTTTCAACAGCTTTTATAAGACCTAAATTTCCTTCTTGGATTAAGTCTAAGAATAACATACCTCTTCCAACATATCTTTTAGCGATACTTACAACAAGTCTTAAGTTGGCTTCAGCAAGTTTCTTCTTTGCTCTTTGATTACCTTCTTCTATTTGTTGTGCATATTCTATTTCTTGTTCTGAAGATAATAATGGAACCTTACCTATTTCCTTTAAATACATCCTTACTGGATCATCAATAGCTATTCCTTCTGGAACTGATAAATCTATTTCCTCTTCAGCATCAGCTGTTTCATTAGCCTCTCCAATAATTTCTATATTCATCATTTCTAATGCTTCATATATTTTTTCAATTTGTTCTGGACCTAAATCTATATGATCCATAGCTTCCATAATTTCTTTATATGTTAAAGATCCATTTTTCTTACCTTTATCTAATAATTCTTTAACTGCTGACATTTTAACGTTTTTATCATTTTTATCATCCTTAGTCTTTGCAGCTTTTCCTTTTGCTTTTTGTTCCATAATAAAATTGCCTCCTTCCGTTATAACCTTTTAACCTCATTCTCCCCTTTTAAGACTTTTAGTAAGTCTTGTTAATTCCATTGCTATTTCAATAGTTTCCTGGAATTTACCTTCTTTTTCTAAAATACTCTGCTTTTTTTTAAGATCTTCAATCTTTTTCTTAAGCTTATAACTTTGAACTTCTTGCATATAATCCTTAATAACCCTATCTTTATCAGTAAATTCTAAGATTTCTTGTTCTTTGATGTTTATTAGTTCTTTTGAACTTTCTACATCATCGCATCGACTTTCTAAGTACGATATTATATTACTAGTATCTTCGTTTTTACCTTGTAATATTAATGAATAAATTTTATTATGTGAGTCCAATACAAAATCTCCAACTTTTATAAGTTCATTTAATTCCTGAAAATATTCCTCTTTAAACATCAACTTTATTAATGTTCTTTCTGCTTTTAAATATCCAGGTTCTACATATAATTTTGTTCCATAATCTGCCTTTTTATTCATAAAGTTATTTTCTTTTTGATCTTTCGCCATTACTTGAGAAAGCAAGTCATATATCGCCTGTTCTTTAATAGAAGTTTCTTCTGAAATCTTCTTAATATATACATCTTTCTCTATAGGATTCAAATCAGCCAATATTTCAGCAAATTTCTCTCCATACTTTACCAGTTCATTATTATCTCTTAAATTAATTCCTTCTGCTGCCTTCTTTATTCTATATTCAATCAAAGGCAATGCATTATCTACTAATCTTAGAAAAGCATCCTTTCCATTGTTTCTTACAAATTCATCAGGATCTTTACCTTGCGGTACTTTTAAAACTTTAACATCCAATCCTGCATGCCTTAGGATCTCAAGTCCTCTAAGTGTTGCCGTCTGACCTGCAACATCGGCATCATATGATATTATTACTTTATTAACATAACGCTTTAATAATCTTGCTTGATTAATTGTAAGTGCAGTTCCAAGCGAAGCTACAGTATTCGTTATTCCATGCTGATGAAGAGATATTAAATCCATATATCCCTCAACAATAATGATATAATCTTGTTCTAACTTATTTTTAGTTGCAAAATTTAATCCATATAAATTTGTGCCTTTGTGAAAAACGACTGTCTCAGGTGAATTTAAATACTTTGGTTTAGAATCATCTAACACTCTGCCACCAAATCCAATAACTTTACCTCTTACATCAAATACTGGAAACATTACTCTATTTCTGAATCTATCGTAGGTATTTCCTTTTTTTTCACTTTTTAAAATTAATCCTGCTTCTAATAAAAGATTTTCATTGAAGCCTTTCTTTTTCAGATACATTATTAAATCATGCCATCTATCTTGTGCGTAGCCAAGTCCAAAGCGTTTTATTACCTCTTCCCTTATTCCTCTTTTTAAGAAATATTCTTTTGCAAAAGAAGTTCTCTGTAAATTATAAAAATAATATCGTGCTGCTTCTGTGTTGACCTTATAAAGCAACTCTTTCTTTTTTGTAATTTGAGATTCTTTTGCATTTCCTAATTCTAAAGGAATCCCTGCTTTATCAGCTAGATATTTAGACGCTTCATAAAATGTTAATTTTTTATATTTCATTACAAAGGTTATAACATTTCCAGCTTCTCCACACGAAAAACATTTATATATTTGTTTATCCTGTGATACACTTAACGATGGAGATTTATCATTATGAAATGGACACAATCCAACATAGTTTCTGCCTGATTTTTTTAACCTTACATTTTCTGAAATAATATCAACAATATCATTGTCCTGTCTTATTCTTTCAATTACTTCTTCACGTATTTGCAAGGAGACATCTCCCTCCCTACTGCATTTTTCAACAGTTATATATTATTCGACATTATGCATTGTTTTCCTTCTAATTTTCATAAAAAATTTATTATAAAACATATTCGGCTAATTTGTCTAGTTAATAATGTTGATAACTGCAATATCTATAATTATTCTTTATTTTAGTTAAAATTCCTCTTTATTAGCAAATAAATTTGTTTAAAAAACTAATCTACAACCATTTTGGGTACAAAAATCTTATTAAATAGTAGAAGACAATAATCATCACTCATTCCTGCAATATAATCTGCAACACCTCTTTGAAGACCTTCTTCTTTAACTATTTTTCTATACACACTCGGCATTTTATCTGGATACTTTTCAAAATGTCCTATTAACTGTTCCAATATAAACTTTGCCTTATTTCTTTCTTCTTTCAATGTGTCACCCAAATATATATTTTTAAACATAAACTTTCTCAGTTCAATCATTGCCTCATTAATTTCTTTACTTAATCCTATTTCCAATATCCCATTTTTAAGATTATTATTTGATGTATTTACAAAATCCTTTATCAATATATTTAATCTTTCTGATGAATTATTGCCCAATACCTTGACAATTTCACAAGGTATATCATCAATGCCAAGCAAACCTGCTCGTATCGAGTCATCTATGTCATGATTTAAATATGCCATTTTATCACTTACTTTAACCACTATTCCCTCAAGGGTTATAATATCTTTTGTTGTTCCAAGTCCACTATGATGAAGAATCCCATTTATAACTTCTTTTGTTAAATTTAAACCTTCACCTTCATTTTCTAACTTATTAACAACTCTCACACTCTGCTCATTATGTCTGAATCCATCTTTTAAATAATTGTTAAGTACTTCTTCTCCATTATGAGCAAATGCAACATGCCCCAAATCATGCCCTAAGGCTATAGCTTCAATCAAATTTTCATTTAATCCTATTCCTACTCCTATATTCCTTGCTACTTGAGATACTTCTAGTGTATGTGTTAAGCGAGTTCTATAATGATCTCCAGAGGTTTTTATATATACTTGAGTTTTATGCTTAAGTCGTCTAAAAGATTTACTTTGTATAATTCTATCTCTATCATGCATATAACATGTTCTCATATCATCAGGTTCTTCATATTTTATCCTTCCTAATGATTTCTTTGAAAACGCTGCTTCATTTATTAGTGTCAAGCTTTCAAAACTTTCAATTTTTTCTCTTACATTCATATATATCACCTCTTTTTTATGTATTCTATATTTATCATTATATTCCTCTAATTATGACATACTTTTATTATTTGCAATTATTATTAAAATAATATATTTAACATAAACTTTTTTAATTTTTTCTTGACTTTTCTATGTATATTAATTAAGCAACGTTAATATTATTAATAATGGAAGCTTAAGCGTATACTTTTATTTATTACCATTTTTCTTTTGACTTTTAATATAAAAAATTGCCAAGGCGACCATGTTATAAAAGATATATATAAAGTTAACTCTTAAAATTAATCATTTAATAAAACAAATTTATAACAATATACTAGATTTACATTATTCTTATAAAAGGAGGGTTTTATGAATAGTGAATTTCAAGCTTTACAAAATTCTAGCCTTTCACCGGAAGCTATACAAAGGTATGTTCTTCCTAAATTCAATTTACAAAATGCTCAAATTTCAATAATTAAATTTAAAGATACGGAAAAACAACGAGCAGTATACAGAGTTGATTACAACAATAACAGTTATTGTCTAAAAAAAGTTTATTATGAATTAGATGATTTATTATATGTATATTCAGCCATTGAATGGCTATATAGAAATAAAATTCGCGTTCCTAAACTTTTACCAACCATAGACAACAATCGTTTTGCACAATTTAATGATATGCTGTTCATACTAACTCCATGGATTGAAGGAGAAAAATGCTCTTTTGATAATATGAATCATATTGAATTATCTATAAAAAAACTTGCTCAGATACATTCTATTTCGAGAACTTTTAACCCTATTTTAGGAAGTAATTTAAAGGAAGGCTTCGATGATTACTACATATCAACATTAAAACATTTTCAAGACTTATTAAAATCATCAAATGATTCTTTTAAATATAAAGATAAGTTCTCAAAAAAATTCATTTCAGACTTTGATTTAAATTTTAGATTAGCAAAAATTTCTTTAGATATGTCTAATAAAATAGAACCTAGCCAACTAAGTCGATCATTATGTCATGGAGATTATGTTAATAAAAATATTCTTATACCTGATGATAATGATCCATGGATTATAGACTTTGATAAATGCAAGATGGATTATTGTGCCAGAGATTTATCCTACTTTCTTAGACGTCTATTAAAAAGAGAAAATACAAAGTGGGATTTGGATTTATCATTAAATATTCTTAAAACGTACAACAATATAACACCACTTACAGAATCAGATATTTATTATATAATATCCTATATATGTTTTCCTCAAAAATACTGGAAAATATCACGTGACTATTTTAAAAATGTTCATAAATGCAATAAAAATTCATTTTTTACTTTGCTTAATAATGCAAGTTCAAAATCTGAATATCAGTATGATTTTGCAGTAAACATAATAGAAAAATTAAATTTATAAAAAAAAATCCTCTCAAAGATTTAATTGCTCCTTATTAAGGAAATATTCTTTCTGAGGATTTTCATCTTTTAAATTATTACTAAACTTCATATTTTTCTATAAAAAGTCATTATGAACATTTAAAACAAAATACTTCAACACAAAATAGAACTGAAATTTAAATCACTTTAAGTTTCAGTTCTAAATTATTTAATTATTTAATATTTTTAAATGATTCTCTTTATCTTGGATTTTTAACTTGAGCCTGTGCTGCTGCAAGTCTTGCAAGTGGCACTCTAAATGGTGAACAAGATACATAATCCAAACCAACATTATGACAGAATTCAATTGATGATGGATCACCTCCATGCTCTCCACAAATTCCAAGATGAATATCTGGACGAGTCGCTCTACCTTTTTCTGCTGCAATTTTAACCAATTGACCAACACCAGTAGCATCTAACTTAGCAAATGGGTCTTGTTCATAAATCTTTTTATCGTAGTATGAAGCTAAGAACTTAGCTGCATCATCTCTTGAGAACCCAAATGTCATCTGTGTCAAATCATTTGTACCAAATGAGAAGAATTCAGCTTCTTTTGCTATTTCATCAGCTGTTAATGCAGCTCTTGGAATTTCAATCATAGTACCTACTTTATATTTTAAATCAACACCATTTTCAGAAATAACTTTTTCAGCTGTTTCTACTATAACATCTTTAACATATTTTAATTCTTTAATTTCTCCAATTAACGGAACCATAATTTCAGGAATTATACTATACCCTTTTTCTTTATTAACTTCAATAGCAGCTTCAATTATAGCTCTAGTTTGCATTTCTGCTATTTCTGGATAAGTTACAGCAAGACGGCATCCTCTATGACCCATCATAGGGTTAAATTCATGCAATTCTGCAACTGTAGCTTTTAATTCCTCAAAAGTTATTCCCATTTCTTTAGCTAATGCTTCAATATCTTCATCTTCACTTGGTAAAAATTCATGTAATGGTGGATCCAATAATCTTATTGTTACAGGCATACCACAAAGTGCTTCATAAATACCTTTAAAATCTGATTTCTGCATAGGTAATATTTTAGCTAATGCTATTTTTCTTTGTTCAACATCTTTTGAAGTAATCATTTGTCTTACAGCCATAATTCTATCTTCTGCAAAGAACATATGCTCAGTTCTACAAAGTCCAACACCTTCTGCACCAAATTCTACTGCCTGTTTTGCATCTCTTGGAGTATCTGCATTAGTTCTTACTTTTAATTTTCTTATTTCATCAGCCCAAGCCATAAATGTTGCAAAATGCCCTGTTATTTCTGGAGCTACTGTCTTAATTTTTTCACCATATACATTACCACTAGTACCATCTAAAGATATATAATCTTGGTCAGTGTACACTTTTCCATTAACTTCAACAGTCTTCTTTTTCTCATCAACTTTAATTGATCCACATCCTGCTACACAACAAGTACCCATACCTCTAGCAACAACAGCTGCATGGGAAGTCATTCCCCCTCTTACTGTTAAAATACCTTTAGCAGCTATCATACCTTCTATATCTTCAGGTGAAGTTTCTAATCTTACTAATACTACATTTTCACCGAGACTAGCTCTTTCTTTAGCTTCATCTGCTGTAAATGCTATTTTACCACATGCTGCTCCTGGAGATGCTGGTAAACCTTTTGCAATTGGTTCAGCATTCTTTAAATCTTCAGTATAAAATGCTGGATGTAATAATGTATCCAATTGTTTTGGTTCAACCTTTAATACAGCTTCTGTTTTAGTCAACATTCCTTCTTCTACTAAATCAACAGCAATTTTTAATGCTGCTTGAGCTGTTCTCTTTCCATTTCTAGTTTGTAAGAAATACAACTTACCTTCTTCTATAGTTATTTCCATATCTTGCATATCTTTATAGTGATTTTCTAATGTATTAACAATTCCAATGAATTGTTTGTAAATTTCAGGATTTTGCTCTTCTAGCTTTCCTATTGGTTGTGGAGTTCTAATACCAGCAACAACATCTTCACCTTGAGCATTCATTAAATATTCACCAAAAATTCCTTTATCTCCAGTTGCAGGATTTCTTGAAAAAACAACTCCTGTTCCTGAAGTTTCTCCTTTATTACCAAATACCATTTGTTGAACATTTACTGCTGTTCCCCATTCACCTGGTATATCATTTAACCTTCTATATACAATAGCTCTTGGGTTTTCCCATGATCTAAATACAGCTTTGATTGATTCTACTAGCTGTACCTTTGGATCTTGTGGAAAATCTTCGCCTTTTTCTTTCTTATATATTTCCTTAAATTGAGCAACTAATTCTTTTAAATCATCTGCTGTTAGTTGAGTATCGAATTCTACGCCATTTTTTTCTTTTATTTCATCAATCTTATTTTCAAATAATCTCTTTTCAATATCCATAACAACATCAGAGAACATTTGGATAAATCTTCTATATGAGTCATATGCAAATCTAGGATTATTAGTTAAACTAGCCATAGCTTCAACAGCTATATCGTTCAATCCTAAATTTAATATAGTGTCCATCATACCAGGCATTGATACTCTTGCACCAGATCTTACTGAAACTAATAGAGGATTTGTATTATCTCCGAATTTTTTACCTGTAATTTCTTCAAGCTTTGTTAAACTTGCATATACTTCATCTAGAATTTCAGATGAAATCTCTTGACCATCTTCATGATACTTAGTACATGCCTCTGTCGTAACTGTAAACCCACTTGGAACTGGAATTCCTATCTTTGTCATTTCTGCTAAGTTTGCGCCCTTTCCTCCAAGCAGATTCCTCATTGAAGCATTTCCCTCACTAAAAAGATAAACGTATTTCTTTGTCATATCAATACTCCCTCTTTTCCTATAAATTTCTCAATAATATATATACTAACGAACTTCTTATAAAAATTCGTAGTTACCCTAATAAATAATTCCCTTTTTTCCCAAATTTATTCTCCATTACTTCCAAGTTTAACAAATAATTTTGTAATATTTGTCTTAGAAACCTTACCGATAATCCTAAATTGTTCCTTTTCTTGACTATTCTCAACATTTTCAACTATCGGTATACTATCAATCTCGTGTTCTATAATTTTTTTAGCCAAATCATATGCATTATCATCTTTACAGGCACATATTATGTTAGGCATTCTTGTCATTATAACTCCAACTGGAACCTTGTGTATATCAGTTCCACCTATTGAAATTTTAAGAAAATCCTTTCTAGAAACCGCACCAGTTAATATTCCATTATTCTCAATAAACAATGTTCCTACATCGTTTAAAAACAAGTATACGATTGCATCATATACCATTGTGTCTTCATTAACAGTGGTAGGTTTTGACATTATTTCAGATACCTTTATTTTACTTATATGCTGATAAACTAAGCCGCTTGATGATTTACCTTGATATACATAACCAACCTTAGGTCTAGCATCTAATGTACCTATCATAGTAAGCACTGCTAAATCAGCTCTTAAAGCTGCCCTTGTAACACCTAATCTCTCAGCTAGCGCTTCGCTTGTTATCGGTTGATTTTCTTTTACTAAATTTATTATCTCTTCCTGTCTAGGTGATAATTTCAAATTTATCCCTCTTTCTATAAATACAAGAAATATTTGAATAATATTCATTTTTATCACACTTTTATTATAACACTATTTTCGTGTTTTACTAGAGTGAATTTTCAGAAAAATCAAACAAATTTATCAAATATCTCTTGTATAGTGATTTTAAATTATTTTTTCTATTTTTTATTGTAATATTAAGCTAATTTTCGTCAGAATTATTTTTCTTTTCTTCTTCAAAATCTACTGTATAAGTATATATTGTTTCTCCACCAGTAAATGTTTTTCCATCTTCATCTTTTGAATTTTTAACTTCTGTCTTAACATCATTAACTTTATTCTTAACTACATCAGCTAAATCTGATGCCTTATTTTTAACATCATTAGCTACCTGAGTAACATACTTATTAATAACTTCTACCGATCCATCTTCCTTTGTCACTTCAATAGTAATTTGAGTTGCTATAGCTGCAATAACAACAGCTGCTAATATTGGTGGAATTGTAATTGCTATTACACTAGCTGCTATTCCAGCATTAACAGGTATATCTAATATTTCTTTATCATCCTTTTTAATTTTTATTCTTGTAACATTACCTTTTTCAATCAAACCTTTTATAAGATTTTTTAACTCTTCCATAGATATTGCATTAAAAGCATACTCATTTTCTTTAGTTTCACTATTTTCATTTTCTTTCTTTTGATTTTGTTCTATATAGATTATCGCTTCAAGTACATCTCCATTACAAGCCTCAAGAGCTTCTTTTGCTTGTGCATAAGACACATTGCATCTTTCACGTACTACATCAACTTGTTCTAATGTTATATTTTCCATAAATAATCACTCCTTAATAAATTTCAACATTTCTAAGCTTTTAGGTTTCTTTGTATAATTATTAGCTATAAAAAAGGTCGTTACCTTTTCTATTTCATGTTTTATCTCATTGTTTAAATTCAATCTATATAGCTTATCTACATTAACTGTCATTAAATACCTTAAAGCATTATATGCACCCTTAGATATATATACCCCATGTTCCTTAGGACACTCTTCACATACTCCCCCAAAGGAAGATAAGCTTATATAATTAGAAACACCTAGTCTTTTCCTGCATATGCTACACGTATCTAATGTTAAACTATATCCTGTTGCTTTTAATAATTTTATTTCAAAGGCCCTAATTAAAATTTCATAGTCAAGTACATCTGTATTTAGCAAATACAATATTGTAACAAGATCTTTAAAAAGTTTCTCATTCACTTCATTTTCTTCACAAGCAATATCAATTAACTCACACAAATAAGAAGAATAAGTAAGTTTGTCTAAATTATTTAAAAGTCCTTGAAATGAGTTTATTATTTTCCCTTCTTGAAGAGTATATAAATTTTTACCCTTATACACCATATATTCACCATAGCACAAGGGCAGAGTAAGAGATAAAAACTTACTCTTGCTCTTTTTAGCCCCTCTTACTATAGCTGTTATCTTTCCAAGTTTTTCAGTATAGAACCAAACCAGCTTATCGTTTTCTCTATAATCTTGAGTTTTTATTATTACTGCTTTAGTCTCAAAAACTGACAGATTAATCATCTCCTATTTACTCTTCTTATACCCTAATTCTTTCAATAAGTTTTGATTATCACGCCATTCTTTTCTAACCTTAACCCATATTTTTATATTAACTTTTGCTCTTAGGAATTTTTCTATTTCATATCTTGATGTTTCGCCAATTCTTTTAAGTGTCTGACCATTCTTTCCAATTATTATTCCTTTATGAGAATCTTTTTCACATATCAGATCCACTTCAATGTGGTACGTTCCTCTTTCGTTTTGTTTCATCTGAAGTATATCTACTGCAATACCATGTGGCACTTCATCCCTTAGAGTTCTTAATGCCTTTTCTCTTACTATTTCAGATATAACAAATTTTTCTTGAACATCTGTTATCATATCATCTGGATAATATTTAGGACCTTCTGGCATAGCTTTTTTCATTAAGTCTAATAAAGCATCCACATTCTTACCTTTTATAGCAGAAATTGGTACTATTTCAGCAAATTCAAATTCTTTAGAAAACATTTCTAATGTTTTTGCTACTCTGTCTTGAGTATTCTCATCAACTTTATTTAGTACAAAAAATACTGGACATTTTTTACCTTTTAATGTTTCTAATATAAATCTATCACCTTTACCTATTTCTTCACATGGGTTAGTTAAAAACAAAACTAAATCAACATCTTTTGTTGATTCCTTTGCAGAATTAACCATGAACTCTCCTAATTTATGTTTAGGTTTATGTATTCCTGGAGTATCAACAAACACCATTTGAAAATCATCACCAGTTAATATTGTCTGTATATTATTTCTAGTAGTTTGAGGCTTATTAGAAACTATAGATAATTTTTCTCCCATTATATAATTTAATAAAGTTGATTTTCCAACATTAGGTCTTCCAACAATTGTTACAAATCCTGATTTAAACATTCTTCCTCCTTATAGCCTAGATTTCTAGGCTTCTTTTTAAAGTTTTGTCTTATAAGTTTATAAATTACTAATTTTACATCTTAAAATTATATTCGAATACACATATATTAAGCAATATTTTATACTATAATCTATACATGACTCAAATTATATGTTAATGATATATGATAAAATTTTAGAATATTTTCACAAACTAAATTAAATTTATTTTCTTTTTAATTTTCACCTGCTATAGTTAATAGTATACTCTATTTATTTTCAATAGACAATTGTTTATAACTGGCTTTTTAATAAGTAAAGTTATATTTAACATTTAAAAATATTTTTAGTGTATACAATTTCATATTTATTAATCACATTAATTATTAAATCCTAAATACAGTAAATATAAAAACAGTGAGAAGCATCCCAAAAACAGCACCAACAACAACTTCTAAAACAGTATGAACTTCTGAATCCACTCTACTTTGTGCAGTTATTACTGCAAGTAAAAAACTTAAAAGTATACATATTGGTTCTTCAGTTATCAAAGATATAGCTGTAGCAATTGAAAACGCCAATGCACTATGTCCGCTTGGCATACCTCCTTTTAAAGGGGTCCCTTCCCCAAAAATCGCTTTAACTATTATTGTTGCTATACATACAATAACAAGAACAATAAATATAGTATATGGTTCTGATGTTTTTACTCTTTTTACAAGTGTATATGAAAGATTTGATAACTTATCCCAAAATATTATATACCCAACTACAACTGCATTTATGGCTGTTACCAGCACAGCACCTGCTGCTGCATTTTTTGCAACTTTTGCCAAAGGATGATAATAATTAGTCGTCATATCTATAGCAGCCTCTATAGCTGTATTCACTATTTCAGCACTTATAACCATTGATATAGTAACTGCAAGAATCAAAAATTCATACTTTGTGACATCAAAGAAAAAACACCCTATTAAGATAAATAAAGATACTATAAGATGTATTTTCATATTACGTTCTGTACGCACTGTATCTATTATCCCATTTATTGCATTATTAAAACTATCTAGAACTTTTTTCATTTTCATAGCCCCAACTCAACTCCACTCATTTAAGAATTTAAAGCTGATAGTTAATTTATTATATTTTAGTATTAACTATCAGCTCGTATTTTATATTTCTCTTGTTATGTTAAGTTCATTTAGAATTTCTTCTTCTCTTTTTCTCATTATAACTTTATCTTCTTCTTCCATATGATCATATCCTAAAAGATGAAGTACTGAATGTACTACGAGATATGAAGCTTCTCTTTCAAAAGAATGATTGAATTCTAAGCTTTGTTCTAGTGCTTTTTCTAAAGATAGAACTATATCACCAAGAACAAGTTCTTCTCCATCAAAATCACTCTGCGAAAATTCATAACCCTTATACATTTCCTTAAAGATTTTTTTATTGTCGTAATCAAGCATAGGAAAAGATAACACATCAGTTTCCCTATCAATATTTCTTGTCTCATTATTAATTTCACGTATTTCTTCATTATCTACAAATAACAAAGAAACTTCACATGGAATTTCTACCTCTTCTTCTTTAAGAGCAAATTCTATAACTTTTTTAAGTTCCTCTTCTAATCTATTATCTACTTCTATTTTTTTCTGTCTGTTATCTACATAAATCATTTAGTTTTCTCCTCATTTTTATTATTGTCATTATTCTCTTCATTTAAACTCTTAATTTTTTCTTTAGGATACTCAATTCTATGGTGATATATTCCATTTAATGCTGTTAAAAAACACTTCTTAATCTTTTCTATATCCTTTATTGTAAGATTGCAGTCATTAAGCTGACCACATGATAATTTATCACTAATGATATTATTTATCATTTCCTTAATCTTATCTTCACTAGGTTCCTTTATGGATCTAACTGCTGCTTCAACACTATCAGCAAGCATAATTATTCCTGCTTCCTTAGAATTAGGAATTGGACCTGGATATCTATAATCTTCTTCTTTAACTGCTTCTGGATTTTCACTATTATTTTTCATTGTATAATAAAAGTATTTAACAAGTGTTGTTCCATGATGCTCTCCTATTATATCCTGAATAACTTTAGGAAGATTATGCTTTCTTGCAAGTTCAATACCATCTTTAACATGAGAAATTATAATTTTTGCACTCAAATTAGGAGTCATATGATTATGAGGATTTTCTCCTCCCATCTGATTTTCACCAAAGAAATACGGTCTTTCTGTTTTTCCAACATCATGATAGTATGATCCAATTCTTACTATTACCGAATTTGCTCCCACTTCCTCTGATGCCATTTCTGCAAGATTAGCAACAAGCATACTATGGTGATATGTTCCTGGTGCTTCCATTAACAACTTTTTCAAAAGCGGATGATTTGGATTTGATAATTCTAAAAGCTTTAGTGTTGTAACTTCATTAAATGTTCCTTCCAAAAACGGAAGTATTCCTAGTGCAAATATTCCTGATAAAACACCGCCTATAAATGTTATTCCACTTTTAATCAACACTTCTCTTAAATTGCTCGATATTAATATTCCTGTAGACACTGTAATTATTACACCTACTATTGATAGATATAAAGTTGAATATAAAAGTTCATTTCTCTGTTGCATTTTTTTCAAAAGAGTGGCACCTAATATTGAACTAATAACCCCAAGCATCATAACCTGTGCATCAAACCCTGTAGCTATACTTATTACTATCACATTTAATATACTTATTACTATTGATATTTTATAATTAATAAGTAATGTCAATAATATTGGTGCACATGCAAAAGGTATTAAGAACGGTGATACCAAACCTATTGTTCTAGCAAATACAAGTGTCATAAGATTAATTACACTTATTAGTGTTATTTTCTTAGTATTTTTAAATATTTCTGAATAATTTCTATCAATATAATTGTATTGAAGAAACATAATTATACCTACAAACATCGCAAGCACAATATATACATATAAATATATAGAAGTATTCTTACCATCATCAAGCATTCCTAAATCAGATAGAATATCTAATTGATTTTGAGTTACAGGTACACCTTCTTTAACTATAATCTGATTTTGTTTAATTACTACTTTTGCTACTGATTTACGAGTTTCATCTATTAATTCTTGTGTTTTTTCTTCATCATAAAAACAGTTTGGATTTATCTGACCTTTAACCAATTCCTCAAGCACATATTTAAGCTTATCTGCCAAATTTAATTTTTCTACTAAAGAAACTGCACTGTCTCTAGCTATATTTAAACTCTCATCATCCTTTTCATTAATATTTTTCTCATAAGTTTTATCTATTATATTTAAAACATCCTTCTGTAAAGAGCTTAATTGCTCTTTTGGAATATTTAAAAGTTCTTTATATTCATCCTCACTTAAAGCAATACCTTCTATTTTTTTCAGTTCGCTAACATTACTCTCAACACTTGTAGATGTGGCTGCCTGAGCACTTTGATTATTTATTATAGTATTTAATTTTTCAAAAAGAAGTATAACATTATCTTCTGCTTGCTTTTTGACTTCTGCTTTTTGAGTATACTGTTTATCAACCTTCTCTAAAGCCTTATCTTCGGCTTCCTTTGTTGCTCTTTCATCTATTGTATCTCTTGGAGCCTTTATATCTGATCTCGGTATATCTCCTACCTCTAAACTATACTGTTGAGGCTTTATTGCTGTTATAAGCAATAAATATGATAATACAAAAACACTTACAAATAACAATATTCTTCTTATATTATTCCTTTTTTTAATATTAATATCTTGTTTAACCTTCATGTTAATCACCTTTTCATCTTCAATAAAAAATCACGATATATTCTTAGCTATATCCTGTTCTACTGTAAATATAACTTTTACTAACAATTTTCCTTCACCAATATCTTCTGTTGTAATGTCCTTATTTATTATTTTAACATCATTGCTAAGGGTTCTTTTCAGAGAATCCTCTAGTTTATTACATGCGTCCTCAATAATTTTATCTTTATCTCCCTCTACAGGAGTTGCCTTTTTCTCAAAATATACTATACTGTTAAAAACTCCATTGTTTTCTTCTATTTTATCATAATACTGAAATTTATTTATAACTTTTTTCAAGTAAATTTTTCTGCCCCAAAAGCTTAGATATATATCGCTTTGTTTATCTCCACTTCTCTCAAGTTTTTCACCATCAACCTGAACTTCCATATATTTATCATAGAATGTATTTGCAATTACTTTTCCTTTTGGTTTTGTATCTACTTCAAATCCCTCTCTTCCTTGAACTGGATGGATTAATACATCACCTTCTTTTACTATGTCTCCTGGTACTACAGCTGGATTTCCAGAGTATGTGTATACTCTTTTTATCTCTCCATCAGTTTTTGCCACAACCGAATCAGACTCTTTCGCTTCAGTTGATGGAGGATTAACCTTTTCTTCTATTACTAAATGTAACGTTGAACCCTCAATCCTTGTTCTTATCCACATTATCTGATTATTTATAGTCTGCATTTTTCTCTCTATTTCATATACATTTATATCTGTTTTTTTCAAACCTGGTTTTATTCCAATAGAATCAAGCTGCCTTCTTACTTCAAATGGAGTAAGATTTTCTTTTGTTTCTATATCAATAGACCATATATAGTTAGATAATCCATATATTATTCCAAAAAAAATAAACACTCCTACAACTAAAGATATACTTTTTTTTAGTTCTATCAGCCTAAAAAGCCATCCATTCTTATTAGTTATCCTAATTTTACCTTTATACTTTTTTACTATAGATAGTATTTCATCATAATTTGCATACTCTGCATCAAACATAATAGTTGTTAAATCAAGTTTAATAACATTGTTAACTGGAATACCTTTATTCCAGATAGCATTTAATATTTTTTCAGCCCTAAGCGCTTTTACTTCTATGGTTAATTTTCCAGAAATAAATTTATTAAATATCATATCTTACTCTCCTCATATGATATTCCTTCAAATTTACCGCTGATAGTCATGCTTGTCTCACCAATAAATAATATTTCAAAGTTTCTTCCCTTTATTATTATTGCACCTATTCTTGAATTTATTTTAACCATAGAACTTTCAAACGCTATTATTCCTCTGTGATTTTCAATTGTTATTTCTCTATTTCCAATTACTATTATCTTGGGAAGGTCCATTGAAATATCACTAGGAAACTCTAATTTATTCAATATTTTTTCTCGTCCTTTTTGAAATTTTTCTTCCATACTGTCCTCCTATTTAAACTTACTCATTGTAATTTATGTTAGGATTCTCTATTTAATGCACAAATTTTATCAGTTAACATTTGAAAGTTTATGATTTTAAGCAATTTTTTATATTTAGCAAATAAATAATAACTTAAAACTTGAATTTTAGATAAAAATAATAAAAGAACTCAAGAAAATCTTGAGTTCTTTTATTATTTATTATTTAAATAGTCTTTTACAATCTGACTTACAAGTTTACCATCAGCTCTGCCTACAACTTTAGGTTTAACAGCTGACATAACTTTTCCCATATCCTTAATGCTATTTGCACCCACTTGTTCAGCTGATTCTATTATTATTTTTCTTATCTCTTCTTCATCTAACTGTTGAGGAAGGTATTTTAACAAAATCTCTATTTCAGCTTTACACTGATCCACTAAATCTTGTCTGTTTCCTTTTTCAAACTCAACTAGAGATTCACGTCTTTGCTTAACTTCCTTAGCTAATATGCTGATGACTTCATCATCTTCTAGCTTTCTATTATCAGTTTTTTCCACCAATAATAGTGCCGATTTTGCAGTGCTAATTACGTTAGCTGTAAATTTGTCCTTTGTCTTTAAAGCAGCTTTCCAATCTTCTTGTAATCTATCTTTAATAATTGACATAATTGTACCCTCTTTCAAAGGAAACCATAAGCCTATTTGAATTTTCTCTTTCTTGCAGCTTCTGATTTTTTCTTTCTCTTTACGCTTGGCTTTTCATAATGTTCTCTCTTTCTAACTTCTGAGATAACACCAGCTCTAGCACATTTTCTTTTAAATCTTCTTAACGCACTTTCAAGTGTTTCGTTTTCTCCAACTTTGATTTCTGACATTTAATATCCCTCCCTCCGCTAGCTTAAATTAACTCAGCTATGGGCTTAATAACACATATTGTATTATACAATATTTAAATAATTACTGTCAAGAAATTAAGCAAAAATCCTGACATATTTCAAATAATATTTACTTTAGCCTGGTGGCCATTGTAAATTCCTTCCTCCAAGCACATGAAAATGTAAATGTTTTACAGTTTGACCACCATCTTCTCCACAGTTATTTACAATTCTGTAGCCTTTTTCCGCAACACCAAGGTCTACTACTAATTTATTAATAACCTTAAATATATGTGCTATAACATCAGCATTATTTTCATTTACTGAATTGGCACTTTCAATATGTTCTTTTGGTATTACTAAAAAATGAATTGGTGCTTCAGGATTTATATCATTAAAAGCATAAACTTTATCATCTTCATATATTTTATTGCTTGGTATATCACCATTTATTATTTTACAAAAAATACAGTCTTCCACTAAATCACCTCCCCTTATGCCAGCTGACAATTTAAAATTGAGAATTGACAATTTTAGATGAAATTCTTTACGGAATTTCTTTTATATATAAATAATAACAATATAATATCAGTTATATTAATATTATCTATTAATCAATTCAATTTTATTATAACAATTTTTTATAATAATTTTCCAGTCACATAATCACCGTTTGCTTCTTCTATTCTGCATGGAACTATTTTTCCTATTATTTCCTCACTACCATTAACTATTTCTACTTTAACGTAATTTCTTGTATAACCTTCAAATACTCCAGGCTTTTTTGAAACTTCCTGTTCCACCAAGACGTCCATATCTCTTCCTACAAGACTTCTACTAAAGTTTCCTTCATTTTTTTCATTAAGATCAATCAAAGCTTTACTTCTTTTTTCTTTAATTGTTCCATCAATCTGATTATCCATAGTTGCTGCTTTGGTTCCTTTTCTTGGACTGAATTTAAATATATGAGTTTTTGTTAATTTTAAATTCTTCAAATATTCATAAGTTAAATTAAATTCTTCATCAGTCTCACCGGGAAATCCTACTATAACATCAGTAGTAATTGAAGCATCTTTCAAGTTCTTTCTGATTTTATATACTGCTTCTTCATATTCCTTTGCAGTATATCTTCTATTCATTCTCTTTAAAGTTGTATCGCACCCACTTTGAAGAGATAAATGAAACTGTGGGCATAATTTTTTCATACTTTTCATTTTTTCGATAACACTATCTGTAAAGAAACAAGGTTCTATTGATCCTATTCTTACTCTTTCTATGCCATCAACTTTTTCTATTTCCTCTAATATTGTCATTAAAGAAACATCGCCTTCTAAATCGACACCATATGATGCTGTATGAATTCCTGATAATATTATTTCCTTAAACCCATGTTCCGCAAGTTTCTTTATCTCACTTATGACTTTTTCAGGATCCTTAGAACAAACTGCACCTCTTGTATATGGTATTAAACAATAAGCACAAAATCTATTACATCCATCTTGTATCTTTAAAAACGCTCTTGTTTTATCTTGATATTCTTCTATATTTAAATCTTCAAATTCCTTATTTCTAAGAACTTCTCCAACAACAATTTGTGATTCCTTTTCATCCTTGGCTTTATTTACATAATAAACAATATCACCTTTGTTTCTTGTTCCTAGAACAACATCAACACCTTCTATTTTTGCTACTTCTTCTGGTGATACCTGTGAATAACATCCAACAGCAGCAATTATAGCATTTTCATTTATTCTTCTTGCTCGGCTTATTATCTGTCTTGATTTTTTATCACTCATATTTGTTACTGAGCATGTATTTACAACATAAACATCTGCAAAATTGCTAAAGTCTGTTATTTCATAACCTTCTCTTATGAACTTTTCTGCCATAGCTTCTGTTTCATAATGGTTTACTCTGCAACCTAATGTTGAAAAGGCTACATACTGTTTTCCATCAGTATTTTTTCTAACTACCTTATCAGCAGTTGTTTTAATTTTAGCCATATCGCCTGTTGCTCTCATTATTTTAATTTGGCTTGCCATTAATCTAGTTTCCTCCTAAATCACTTAATTCATATTGAATTAATGCAGTAGCAGTAAATCCTGCTGTTTCTGTACGTAAAATTCTTCTTCCAAGAGTTACAATATATGCACCACGATTGCTTAACTCTTTAATTTCATCTTCCTCAAATCCGCCTTCTGGACCAATTACTATACCTACATTATGTATATAACTCAAATCTTCTTTTTCTTCTCTTAATTTTTTCATAAGAGTTTTAACTCCAAAGTTTTCTGCATTTTCATACGGAACGATAACAAGATCCATATTCTCCAAGTTTAACATAGCTTCTTCAAAATTTATTACTTCTTTAACTTTAGGAATTATGCTTCGTTTTGATTGTTTGCTTGCTTCTAAGGCAATTCTATTTAACCTATCTAGCTTTTTAAATTCTCCTTTAAGTTTAACATCAACTCTATCAGTAATTGTTGGTATAAATTCATTAATCCCTAATTCAGTTCCCTTTTGAACTATAAGATCCATCTTTTGCCCCTTTGGAAGCCCTTGAAAAAGATAAATCTTTATATCACTCTCATTATTTGTATCAAGCTTCTGAATTATATCTACTATAACTTCACTCTTATTTATGGAATTTATCTTTCCTAAATACTCTATACCATCACAATTATTAAGAATAATTTCTTCACCTTCACTAAGTCTTAAAACTTTGTAAATGTGTTTCACATCTTCACCAACAATTATTCCTACATTTTCATTAATATTATGAGGTTCTGTAAAAAATTTATGCATAAACTCTCCTATCCGATAGATTTAGCAACTATGCAGTTCCATTCTCCATCCTTGTTAATTTCCACAACTTCAAAACCACATTCTTTTAATTTGTCTGTAACCATTTCAACTCTATCATGAATTATTCCTGAAGTTATAAATAATCCCCCTTCATTAAGGGCTTTTTTAACATCAGCTGTTAATATACATATTATTTCAGCGATTATATTGGCAACTACTATATCAGCTTTACCTTCAACTACATCTAAAAGATTTCCTTCTAATATTTCAATATTATCAAGATTATTAAATCCTACATTTTCCTTAGCTGAATCCACTGCAACTGGATCTAAGTCAACTCCTACAACATGTTTTGCTCCAAGCTTTGCACCTGCAATTGCAAGTATTCCTGATCCGCACCCAACATCAAATACAGTTGTATCAGGTTCAACATATTTATCTAAAGCTTGAATACACATTCTTGTTGTTTCATGAGTTCCTGTTCCAAATGCCATTCCTGGATCTAGTTCTATAACTAAATCTTTTTCTGATTCTTCATATTGTTCCCATATTGGTTTTATTACAATTTTGTCAGTTATCTTAACAGGTTTGTAGTACTGCTTCCAGTTATTTGCCCAGTCTTCTTCATGCATTTCTTTGTAGCTTACACTACCTTCACCAATTTCAATATCCATTTTCTTTAATTCTTCAAGACCTTTTTTAACTGTATCAATAATTTCATCAACTTTATCATCTTGAGAGAAATAAGCTTTAACAACTGCTGCATTTCCCTTATGTTCTAATATATTTATATCTGCAAAATCCCAAGTTAAAGGTCCTTGATCCCTAGATAATAAATCTTGTGGATCTTCAATTGCAACATTAGGACATCCTAATCCATAAAATATTCCCGAAATTGGTTCTAACGCCTCGCTTTTTGTAATTACACTAACTTCTATCCAAATACCTTCCATGTTCTTCTTCCTTCCTCTTATTCAATTGACAGTTATTATTGAAACTCTGATGAATTTCTTCTATTTTTATCATTATTACTATCAATTGGCATTCTTAATTATTATCATTTTGCAGATTTTATTTAAATACTGCAATTATATTAAATTTAAAATAAAACTCTATATTTATGTACTAATTTCCTTTAACTGCAATTAAAAACTTCGTTTTAATTCCCTGTTCTGTGAACATTCTTTCATGTTCTGTTTCAACATTTCCTTCAAAATCACTATTGTGAAGATCATATGTTATATATTTAATTGTAAACTTACTTTCTTTAAAATATTCAAGAGATTCTTCGAATAATTCATCATCATCGGTTTTAAAATAAATCTCCCCATTATCCCCTAAAAAGTTTCTATATTGATTTAATTGTCTTGTATGAGTAAGCCTTCTCTTTTTATGTTTTTCTTTTGGCCATGGATTGCAAAAATTAATATATATTCTATCAATTGAATCGCCATCACCAAGCATCTCATTTATAAGTCCTATTTCCTGTGCCATAAGTTTCACATTGTCAACTTCTCTATTTCTTTCTTCAAAAGCCTTTTCAATGTTTCTTTTAGCTAAACCTAAAACCTCATCTTTTATATCTATTGCAATATAATTTACATTAGGATTTTCACTTCCATGAACAGCCATAAACGTGCCTTTTCCACAACCAAGCTCTAAATAAATAGGATTCTCTTTATTTTTAAAAGTTTCTATCCATTTTCCTTTGTTTTCTTTTGGATTTATAATAAAAAATTCACAACTTTCAAGCTCAGGTCTCGCCCAAGGTTTTTTTCTCATTCTCATTTTTCTTCACTCCGTCTTTTATCATTCATAATAATTATACATATATTAATTTATATTGCAATTTTTTATCAATTTAAATAGCCTTTTATAACTACTAATAAACTACATTATATAAATGATAGGTTTTCATTTGTATTTATGTGCTATATATTTTTAATTTTAATCAATCATATTTTCTTACATATAACTTAATGAAATCCTATAAACATTTCATTACAATGTACTTTCAGTGTAAATAAAACTATACTTGCAATATATTTATTTACACTAAAAATTGTATCACAAAACATAACTAAATAGTATCTTGCCATCTGTATGAAACTAAAATAGGTTGCTGTGTTAAATAATTACTCAGCAACCTATTTTTATTTTACTTTTTATATTTATCGACTAGATCTTCAAGTTCGTTTTCATATTTATCTATAAAGTCATGAAAATTCATATTTTTCTTTTCAATCAAAAGTGACAGTTCATATAAGAATTCTGGAATTTCTTTTGCTAAAATCTGACCATATACTTTTCCTAGTCTAGCACTTCCCTCTTCAAACGAACCATTTATATGAAGTTCAAATGTATCCTGAAGTTCATCATCAACTTTTTTCTTCTTTCCAGTAAGACCTATAAGGCAAGCTTCATGTATCCCACAAGAATTTCCACATCCAGAAATATGTACTCTTGGTAATACATCTTTTGTATAATTCTTTTCTTTAAAGTACTCTATAATCTCATTAAGCATTTTCTGACTTTCTAAAAGTCCGATTTGACATGTTGGAACTCCTATACATGATATACTTTGCTCTAAATGTGTCTCTCCACCAAGATTTTGAGTTTCATTTAACAATTTTTCTGCTTCCTCTCCATTTAGATTTCTAATATACATTCCTTCAGTCATAGTTAATCTAATTGATATATCCTTCATACCATCAATTAAATTTAATATTTTTTCGAGTATATATACTGAAATTTGCCCTCCAATAGGATGAAAATACACACTATATAAGCCATCCTGCTTCTGCTCTATTAATCTGTTATTTTTAATATGTGTTTTTATTCCTTCTTTTTTAATAGTATGTGGTGATAAATTTAAAGTTAAATCTTCTTTTTCTTTTATAATAGATAAATGTTTTTTATAACAATCAATAAATTCTTCTTCTCCCATTCTATCCAAAATATATCTAATTCTTGCCTTAGCTCTGTTATTGTAATCTCCTTCTGCTATAAACATCTGAACCATAGCTTCAACATAATACAACACTTCACTAGGATTTATAAGGTCACCTAATGCTATTCCTACCCTAGGATTCTGCCCAAGGCCTCCACCTAAATATACTTTAAAAACTTCTTTATTATTTTCAGTTACCGCTAAAAATCCCAAATCAGTAATGTTACAGTGGCCTGAATCCATATTACTACTAGAAAATGATACTTTAATCTTTCTTGGAAGTTTATACGATGTTATTCTCTGCAAAAAATAATTATTTACTGCTAAAGCATATGGTGTAACATCAAATGCTTCAAATTTATCAACTCCAGCAAGAGGCGACATTGCTACATTTCTAGGAAAATTTCCTCCTGCTCCTCGCGTATATATATTATAATCTAGTGCTTCTTTCATAATATCACATATATCATCTATAGATAAATTATGATATTGAATCGCCTCTCTTGTTGTAAAATGAATCTTTTCCAAGCCATATTTTTCAGCTGTTTTACAAACCCATCTTAATTCATTTATATCTGTAATGCCTGATGGAATCCTAAGTCTAACCATAAAAGTATTCTTACTTCTTTCTGCATATGCCCCCATACCTCCAGAAGCATGTTTAAACTCCATAACAGATACGTCACCATTTAAAAATCTATGACCCAATTCTCTAAACTGTTCAATTTCTTTTATTAATTCATCTTTTAATCTATTCAAAAAAACATCACCTCTACCTAAAAATCATTACTCTCTTCATACTTAGTATTTATTATTTATTTAAAAAAATACCACAAGTTAAAAATATTATTAAAGTATAAATAATATAAATATTTTCTAAAGTACTAATCATATTCCTAAACATTGTATAAACTTTATATAAATCTTCTATAAAATTTATCAAGACATGATTTTAAACACCGAAAGATAAATGAATTATATAACAAAAACATAAAGGAGATGTTAAAATGCAAATAAATGGAGTAAGTAATAGTTATACATCATCATCAAATAACACTAGTCAAATACAATCCTTACAAAGTCAATTAAAAAGCTTGCAAAGTGAGCTAAAAAGTGTTCAAAGTGATACAACTTTAGATGAGGAAAGTAAATCAACACAAGTTTCTGTTTTAGAATCTCAGATTTCAACAATAGAATCTCAAATTTCAAGTATTCAGTCTGAAAATAGTTCAAATTCTAATGATTCTCAAAGTAAAAATCAACAATCAAATAAAAATGATGATATTAATAGAGGAGATGTTATAGTATCAGGAAATCTGAATACACTTATTGAAGCAACTCGTTCAGGTGATACTGATACAATAAATAAACTTAGGGCTCAAAGTAATTCGGAACAAAACAACACCTACTCATCCTTGCAATAATTAATTTATCTATATAAATTAATTATTGCAAGTGTACATTTAAACTGTATTATTTTAATTCTAAAAAAGCTGTCTATAAAAATTTATAGACAGCTTTAAAATATCAAACTCTATTTTTTTCCGAATAGTTTCTTTTTATGAGTTCCTGTTCCCTCATCAGCTTCTTCACCAGATGCCTTCATAAATGCATAAAGTGCTTCTTCTTGTGCTTTATTTAAAGATTTAGGAATATCAACTATAACTTTAACGTATTGATCTCCCTTACCTGTTGAATTAACTCTTTGAATTCCCTTGCTCTTTAGTCTAAACATAGTTCCTGACTGAGTACCTGCTGGAATAGTATACTTAACATTTCCATCTACTGTAGCGACAGTTATTTCTGTACCTAATGCAGCTTTTGCCATAGAAATATGTGTATCTATATAAATATCATTTCCTTTTCTTGTAAACACCTTCGATGGAGTGACATTTATTTTAATATATAAGTCACCAGGAGTTCCGCCTCTTAGCCCATGTTCTCCTTGTCCTCTTAAAGGCATTACATTTCCTGTGTCTACACCAGCTGGAATATTAACTTTAATCGTTCTATTCTTTCTTATATTACCTTTTCCCTTACATTCCTTACATGGAGTCTCAGTAATCTTCCCACTACCTTGACAATGATCACATGTAGAAGTTGATACAAAACTTCCTAAAGGAGTTTGTCTTTGAACTCTTACTTGACCTGATCCACCACATGTTGGACATGTTTTAACATTTGTCCCTGGCTCAGCACCAGAACCACTACAATGTTCACAGTTTTCGCTTCTAGTTATAGAAATTTCCTTCTCAACACCAAAAACAGCTTCTTCAAAAGTCAATGTCACAGTGTATTCTATATCATTACCTCTTACTGGGCCATTTCTTCTCCTAGAGCTTCCACCGCCGCCGCCAAAGAATGATTCAAAAATATCGCCAAATCCACCCATATCAAAGCCATCAAATCCACCGAATCCACCGCCATTGAATCCACCTGTACCATCAAATGCTGCTGATCCAAATTGATCATATTTAGCTTTTTTTTCTGGATCTGAAAGAATCTGATAAGCTTCATTTATTTCCTTAAACTTCTCTTCAGCTTCAGCATTCCCTTGATTTCTATCCGGATGATATTTTACGGCTAATTTTCTAAAGGCTCTTTTTATTTCGTCATCACTTGCGCCTTTTTGAAGCCCAAGCACTTCATAATAGTCTTTATTTGCCATTGTTTTATACTCACCACCATTAAATTAATTGACATTTGACAGTTATTTCTTGTCAAATGCTTTTGTTTATACTTTTTTACTTTAGAAAAAGGGAAGACGAGTTTGCCTTCCCTGTATTAATTATATCTAAAATCAGATTTTAGTAAACCCTATTATTTATCGTCGTCTACTTTAAAGTCTGCATCTACTACATTGTCATCATGTGGAGCACTTTGTTCTCCAGCTGCAGCATTTGGATCAAATCCTTGACCTTCAGCTCCTGCTTGTTGATACATCTTAGTAGCTATTGGATAGAATGATTGGTTAACAGCTTCTACAGCTGCTTTTATAGCTTCTATATCTTCACCATCTTTAATCTTCTTTAATTCTTCTATCTTAGCTTCTACATTTGCTTTTTCATCAGCTGTTACTTTATCTCCAGCTTCAGTTAAAGCTTTTTCTATTTGATAGATTGTTTGGTCTGCTGTATTTACAGTTTCAATCTTTTCTTTTCTCTTCTTATCTTCTTCAGCAAATTTTTCTGCTTCTTTTACAGCCTTATCTACTTCATCATCACTTAAGTTAGTTGAAGCTGTAATTGTGATGTTAGCTTCCTTACCAGTTCCCTTATCTAATGCAGATACCTTAACAATACCGTTAGCATCTATATCAAATGTAACTTCGATTTGAGGAATTCCTCTTGGAGCTGGAGCTATTCCTGATAATGTGAATCTTCCAAGCGACTTGTTATCCATAGCCATTTGTCTTTCACCTTGAACTACGTTGATTTCAACTGAAGTTTGGTTATCAGCTGCAGTTGAGAATACTTGGCTCTTCTTAGTTGGAATAGTTGTATTTCTTTCTATTAATGGAGTAGCAATTCCACCTGCTGTTTCAATTCCTAATGTTAATGGAGTAACATCAAGTAATACTACATCTTTAACTTCTCCTGTTAATACACCAGCTTGGATAGCTGCACCAACAGCAACACATTCATCTGGGTTAACTCCTCTTGATGGTTCTTTTCCTGTAAATTTCTTAACAGCTTCTTGAACAGCTGGGATTCTTGTTGATCCACCAACTAATATTATCTTATCTATATCACTTAATGATAATTTAGCATCAGCTAAAGCTTTCTTCATTGGTTCTATTGATCTTTGAACTAAATCATGAGTTAATTCATCGAATTTAGCTCTAGTTAATGTTAAATCAATGTGTTTTGGACCAGTTGCATCTGCTGTTATAAATGGTAAGTTAATGTTTGTTTGCATTGAAGATGATAATTCAATCTTAGCTTTTTCAGCAGCTTCTTTTAATCTTTGAACTGCCATTTTATCTTGCATTAAATCAATTCCATTTTCAGCTTTGAAAGTATCTGCAATATAGTGCATAACAGCTTCATCAAAGTCATCTCCACCAAGTTTAGTATCACCATTTGTAGATAATACTTCAAATACACCATCACCTAAGTCAAGGATAGATACATCGAAAGTACCTCCACCTAAGTCATATACTAATATTTTATGAGCTTCATCCATTTTATCTAAACCGTAAGCAAGAGATGCTGCTGTTGGTTCGTTGATTATTCTTAATACTTCAAGACCTGCAATCTTACCTGCGTCTTTAGTTGCTTGTCTTTGGCTATCATTAAAGTAAGCTGGAACAGTAATAACTGCTTGATTTACAGTTTCACCTAAGTAAGCTTCTGCATCAGCTTTAATTTTTTGAAGAACCATTGCTGAAATTTCTTGTGGTGAATATTGTTTTCCATCTATATCAACTTTATAAGATGTTCCCATATGTCTCTTTATTGAAATAACTGTTTTATCTGGATTAGTAATCGCTTGTCTTTTAGCAACTTGCCCTACTAATCTTTCTCCATTTGCTTGGAATGATACTACTGATGGAGTAGTTCTTGCACCTTCTGTATTAGCTATAACTGTTGGTTCTCCACCTTCCATAACTGCTACACATGAATTTGTAGTTCCTAAATCGATACCTATAATCTTTGCCATGATTTATTCCTCCTAAAAAACATCTAAGTTTTATTTTTTAATTTATATAAACAAATTTTAAGTATATTTCTAATTTATTTTATTAAATAATTAAATTTAATTTGCAACTTTAACCATTGTATGTCTTATTATTTTGTCATCTTTTTTATATCCCTTTTGGAATACTTCAGCAACAACATTTTTTTCTAAACTTTCATCTTCAATATGCATAACTGCATTGTGGAAGTTTGGATCAAATTCACCAGTTGCATCTATTTCTTCAACGCCTAATTTAGAAAATGCATCTTGGCATCCCTTCATTGTCATTTCTACACCTTTTTTTAGGTCTTCTAATGTGCCATCAGCTGCAATTGCTCTTTCTAAATTATCTATAACTGGTAGGATTTCTTTTACAACATCTACATAAGCATCGCTGTATATTCCTTCTTTTTCTTTTATAGATCGTCTTCTATAATTGTCATATTCAGCTCTCAGTCTTAAAAGAGTATCTTTTGTTGTATCTAATTCTTCTTGAAGTTTCTTATTTTGCTTTTTAATCATATCAAGCTCATCCTCTTCTGTGCTTTCACTTCCTTCAGAAGTTTCCACTTTTTCTTCATTATTAGATTCATCATTAACTACTGATTCCTTTTCTGTAGTTTCTTCATTTTCAACTACTTCAGTCTTAATTTCTTCATTCATCATTTCTTTATTATCTTCCATAAGTCTTTAACTACACCTCATCTCTGAATATAAATGATTATATTTTTTGATTATTTAATATATTATTAAGTTCTTTTACAACCTGAGATAAAATGGTAATAACCCTTGAGTAATCTATTCTTCTTGGGCCAATTAATCCAATTTTTCCAACAGGTCTATCTCCTAAGGAGTATTCTGCTGAGATAATGCTGCATTCTTTAGCCTGTGGTTTATAATTTTCATCCCCTATACTTATTGTGATATCATCTGATGGATTAAATAATTCCATTATAGAGTCTTTATCATTAAAAAGAGAAAGCATTTCCTTGGCTTTATTTATATCGTTGTATTCTGGATAATTAAAAATATTAGTTGTTCCTTCCATGAATACTTCCGATGAATCTGCTGCATTTAATGTTTCATATAAAAGAGGCAAAATAGCATTGAATATTTCTTCATACTGACCTAAATCCTTTTTAAGGTTGTTTATCACTTCCAAATTAATCTGTTCTATTGAAAGACCTGAAAGTCTTGAATTGACAACCTCATTTATTCTATTTAAAACATCAATAGTCGGAACATTGCTATTTAATTTCATAATATGATTTTTTATAAGTCCTGTATCTGTTAGAAACACAGAAACTATATTATGATTATCAACTTTTATAAGCTGAATTGATTTTATAAAACTTTTCTTAACTGACGGTGCTTCTATTACACATGTCAACTTTGTAAGCTCTGATAATAAGCTGCTTGTTTGTTTGACTATCTTATCAACTTCAAGCATTGCTGAATCCACAATGTACTGCTTTATCCTTAAATTCTCTTCTGCTGTAAGTCGCTGACTTTCCATCAATTTATCAACATACAATCTATATCCTTTACTTGATGGAATCCTTCCTGCTGAAGCATGTGGTTGTTCCAAATACCCCAGATCTTCAAGGTCTGCCATTTCATTTCTTACTGTTGCAGATCCAATTCCCAAATCATAATTTTTAGCAATTGTTCTCGATCCTACAGGATCACCAGTACGAATATAGTCATTGATAATAGCTTGAAGTATTTTTATTTTTCTATCATCAATCCCCATAGTCTCACCTCTTTTTATTAGCACTCATTAGCAACGAGTGCTAATGACTATGTTTTAAATATATTATTTATGATGTTTTTTGTCAATTCTATTTATTTTTAATATATGTATTTATTATTTATATTTTATCGTTTGCCTTTAATTATCTTTAAAATTCTTCAACTTTCTCTAGTTTACTACCCTACTTGCTCTCACAAAGAATATATCTACTCTCAGACGATTATCTAAAATAAAAATAATCATGATTTATATTCTAATTCAGTATAAAATCACTCATTACATAATTAGATAGTTCAATTCCTTTCTCACTCAAATATAGTTTTTCCGAATCAACAACTAATAAACCTTTTTTAATATTATTTTTTATTACTTCATCGTAAATATCAAATACATCTTTTCCAAATCTTTTCTTAAATGTTTTTAGATCTATTCCTTCTATCATTCTAAGTCCCATAAACATAAATTCTTCCATATCATCATTTATATTATTTACGTGAATTTCTTCTGTTACATCTTCATTATTATTTATCTTTTCTATATATATTTTAATATCATCTATGTTTTTGAACCTTTTTTCATCCACAAAAGAACTTGCAGAAACTCCAAGTCCCAAATATTCATTACATTTCCAATATACTTTGTTATGAAAACATTCCTTGTTAACTTTTGCATAATTTGAAATTTCGTATTGATTATATCCGTAATCTTCAAGGAATCCTTTTGTAAATAAATACATACTTCTTTCTTCTTCTTCATTTGGAATATTTAACTTATCATTGTTGTATAAATTATAAAAACAAGTTCCTTCTTCAATTATGAGACTATATGCTGAAATATGATCAGGTTCAAGACTCATAACATCTTCTAAACTTGCCTTCCAATCTTTCATATGCTGATTTGGTAATCCAAACATTAGATCTACATTAATATTTTCAAATCCAGCCTTTCTAGCTTGATTATAATTTTTTTTAAACTCTTCAAAACTATGAATTCTTCCTATTTCTTTAAGAAGATTATCATTTGTTGTTTGCAATCCCATACTTATTCTATTTACATTATAATTTTTCATTAAAACTAATTTTTTTTCATTAAGTGTTCCTGGATTACACTCTATTGTAAACTCAAAGTCATCTTTAAAATCTAATAAATTTATAGTCTTTAACAGACTTTCTAAATTTATTTCATTTAAATATGATGGTGTACCACCACCCACAAAAATACTTGCTATTTTATATTTTGAACATTTTCTTAAAATTTCTTCATTCAATGCTCTAATATACTCATTTATTAAACTTTCTTTTCCTGCATATGATGGAAAATCACAATATAAGCATTTTTGTTTGCAAAATGGAATATGTATATATAAAGACATTTCTTTCATTAAAATTTCCTCCTAAAATTCAAAAAGACTGACCAATAAGGTCAGCCTTTTTAATTTAACTATTATTCATTAATCTACTTTAAGTACAGCCATAAACGCTTCTTGTGGTACTTCAACAGATCCAACCTGTCTCATTCTCTTCTTTCCTTCTTTTTGCTTTTCAAGAAGTTTCTTCTTTCTCGATATGTCACCACCATAACATTTTGCTAATACGTCTTTTCTCATAGCTTTAACAGTTTCTCTTGCTATAATCTTAGATCCAATTGCTGCCTGAATTGGAACTTCAAACATCTGTCTTGGAATTATTTCTTTTAACTTTTCTGCAATACCTCTACCTTTGTGATAAGCTCTTTCATCAGGAACTATCATTGATAAGGCATCTACCACATCTCCATTTAATAGAATATCAAGTTTAACAAGCTTTGTTCTTATATATCCTTTAAATTCATAGTCTAAAGATGCATAACCTCTTGTTCTTGATTTTAAAGTATCAAAAAAGTCATATATAATTTCATTTAATGGTATATCGTAATTAACAACTGCTCTTGTTTCTTCAATATATTGCATATCAATATATGTTCCTCTACGATCCTGGCAAAGTTCCATAACAGCTCCTACATAATCCTTTGGAGTTATTATAGATGCTTTAACAACAGGTTCTTCCATATAATCAACTTCTGTAGCTTCTGGAAGATTTGTAGGATTAGTTATTTCTAAAATTTCTCCATCTGTTTTTATTACTTTGTATATAACAGATGGTGCTGTTGTAATTATATCTAAATTAAATTCTCTCTCTACTCTTTCTTGAATTATTTCCATATGTAATAATCCCAAGAATCCACATCTAAATCCAAAACCTAATGCTATAGATGTTTCTGGTTCAAAACTCAATGCTGCATCATTTATTTGAAGCTTTTCCAATGCTTCTTTTAATTCATCATATTTAGCTCCATCAACTGGATAAATACCCGAATAAACCATTGGAATAGCTGGTTTATATCCTGGTAAAGCCTTTTCTGTAGGCCTTAATGCTTCTGTTATTGTATCACCAACTCTAGCATCTCTTACATTTTTTATAGATGCAGTTATATATCCAACATCACCTGCACTTAAACTTCCTATTGGAAGTACATTAGGCGTAAATACTCCTACCTCAGTAACATCATATACCTTATTAGTCGCCATAAGTTTAATTTTGTCGCCAATTTTTACTTTTCCATCTTTTACTCTAACAATACATACAACACCTTTGTAACTATCGTAATACGAATCAAATATTAGAGCTTTTAACGGTGCTTCTTCATCCCCATTAGGAGCTGGTATATTCTTTACTACTGACTCTAATACATCCTTAATATTAAGCCCTGTTTTTGCTGATATCATAGGTGCTTCTTCAGCATCAATTCCTATAATATCTTCAATTTCTTGTTTTATTTCATCAGGTCTCGCTGATGGTAAGTCTATTTTATTTATTACTGGCGCTATTTCAAGATCATTATCTAAAGCTAAATAGCAATTAGCTAAAGTCTGTGCTTGAATACCCTGAGTAGCATCTACTACAAGTACAGCTCCCTCACAAGCTGCAAGACTTCTTGAAACTTCATAGTTAAAGTCTACGTGACCTGGAGTATCAATTAGATTAAGAATATATTCTTCGCCGTCATCTCTTCTATATATAAGTCTTGCTGCTTGAGACTTTATTGTTATTCCTCTTTCTTTTTCTATCTCCATATTATCTAGAACTTGTTCTTCCATTTCCCTCTTTGTTAAGGTTCCTGTAGTTTCAAGTAATCTGTCCGCAAGGGTTGACTTACCGTGATCAATATGTGCTACTATCGAAAAATTTCTGATATGTTGTTGTCTTTCACTTTTCATAATACACTAACCTATATTCAATTAACAGTTTACAGTTTACAGTTTGCAGTTAATGATGAAATCTGATACTGATTTCTTTATTTTTTACAATATATTAAAAAATTATAATGTATAAATGTTTTATACAAAAGTTTCCATTTAACTGCTACCTATTACTTGTTAACTTTTAACTGGGTAAGGTTTAGCTTTTCACCCCCGTTATAATTAAATCAGCTAAATTATATCATACATCTATTTAAAAAGGCTATTAAAATTTAACTATAGACAAAAATAACTATTTAATGCTGTTTATTTTATTTTCAATATACTTAATTATTTCTGATTCTGATGAAATTTTAAACTCTGCATCTCCTAAACGAACAAGTACTTTTTTATTATCAGAATCCTCATAAATTTTTAAAAATGAATTATCTTTTATAAAATTTGCAAAATCAGCTCCAAATTTTTCACTTACTAATTCATAATTTTGTTTAGTATTTCCTAAAGGGGATAATGTTTTAGTATTTATTATATTAATATGTATCAAACATGCAATGACTAGTACTGTCATTGCAATTATAGGTACTACAGTTTTTAACACGTATTTTTTATACTTTTTCTTCAATGTCAACACCCTAACTTATATTATAAATTCTTTTTAGGCATATGAAAGAAAATAACAAGTCTAAATCATTGACTTGTTATTTTTTGATAATGCCTTATATTAGAGTATTTCCATTAAATTGTCTTTTATTCAATAAAACTTATTTAGTATATATTTTAACATTAATTATTCATTATCATATGCCAATAAAAATATATCTATTGTTTTCCGTTTAATATTTCAGCAATAACTCTTGCCATACATTGTGCTGTTACTTTTGATTCATCTGGAGTATTTGTATGCGATCCTATTTCAAATAATACACATCCATCACTTTTACTTTGATTAAAAGCATTTTTACCTCTATTATATGTGTAAATTTCTCTTGGAAGTCCTGGAAACAATTCTTTTGTTTTATTAAATATCTTTTCTGTAAGTTCTTTATTTTTTTCATATCTTGTACTATTTTTAGCATTTACAAACATAATTCTTGATGCACTCATACCATATACTTCAGTTGTTGTAGCTGCCTTGTTATTAACAGAATCTCTATGAAGATCTATTATTATTTTAAAATCTCCATATTCTTTTAAATAATAATCTACAGTTTCTGCTGATCTATTATAACTATCATCATATGATTGACAGTGATTAGTTTTATCATGAATTACAGATATTCCATAGTTATTCTTTAACTCATTTTCAAGAACATCTCCTACACCAACTACATTTGTTTCTTCATTTAAACTATCAGGAGCATTTGCATCATAATTTTCACTTGTATGGGTATGATAAATTAAAACTTCCGGTTTAGATTCATCAAGAGGTTTCTTTAATGCAGGATTGTAAATCTGTGTATTTGTACTATCGCTAGTATAAGTTTCCTTTGATATGCTATCTTCACTAACAGTAAATGGATTATAGGAAACAATCGTATTTGAACTGTTATTAGATGAATTATTACTCACATAATTATTATTATCTAATTTATCTATACTTCCTAAAATGCTTAATTCCTTTGATAGTATCTTTTCATAAGTAAAATTTTGAAGTCCTAAAGCTTCTAAACATACATTGCTTATTGAAAGTTTATTTTCAGCATAAGTTCCTTCATCATAAACTGTATTTTCCACTATAGGCAAACCTATATTTAAAAGTTGCACATAAACAAAAGCACCACGTTCTTTATTATCTTTAAGAATACCAATCACTCTTATAAAAAAAACACTTGCTAAAATCATTAATATTACTAATCCTACACTTACTTTTGGTCTGCCTCTTATTTTTTTCTGTGGACTAATTCTTTTTTCTCTCCTACCGGCATATATCACCTAAATCCCCCCAGTTTATAGTTAGCAGTTAACAGTTAGCAGTTAACAGTTGTAGGAATACACTGCATATTTGTTTCTACTGTTAGTTGTTAACAGTTTTTTTCTACGGCAATAGCCTAATATATCCTTTTCAGCTGGAATATAAAACTCCAACTGAAAAGTTTCACTTTAATCTAGTTCATTTTTATTACTATATATTTATATTAGCTATTTTACATAATTATTCTATTAACTCATAAACTTATTTATGTCTTCCATATCCATATTAGGCTGAACTGCCATATTTATGCCATTTGAAATTATTTTAGCAAGAGAATTTATTATTAGATCAATATCTTTTGGAGTAACTATCATTTCACCAAGGGACTTTGATGATAACACTTCTCTTATTAATGAACTTTTTTCATTTTTATCTAGTGACCCAAGCATTTTATAAAAATCATTTCCACTTGATGCATTATTCATTAATGAATCTACAACCATGTCTATAGTATCATTAGCTATTGTCACAGCATCAACAACAGTTGGCACCCCTATTGCAATAACTTTTACTCCAAGATTATCTTCATTTATCTGTTTTCTATTATTTCCAACACCAGCTCCAGGCGATATGCCTGTATCACCAATTTGTATTGTAGTATTAACTCTTTCAACTCGTCTTGCCGCAAGCGCATCTATACATATAACAACATCGGGTTTAACCCTTTCAACTGTTCCTTTAATTATTTCCACAGTTTCAACTCCTGTTATCCCAAGAACACCGGGAGCTATAGAACATACCGGCCTTACAGAATCATCCATAATTTCTGGCATAACAGTTTTTAAATGTCTTGTTACCATTATTCCTTCTGTTACTTTTGGTCCTAAAGCATCGGGAGTCACCTTCCAGTTCCCAAGACCTACAACAAGAGCTGTTTTTTCTACATCTATATTTATCATTCTTCCAAGTATTTCTGAAACAACCTGTGATACTCTATCCATAGTCTCCCCATCATAAGCTGTAAATTCTGGTATATCTATTGTTACATAGTTTCCTTTTGGCTTTCCAATTTTTCTAGCCCCATTTTCATCTTTAACTTTTACAGTTGTAACCTTTATATCATTATCAATTTCATTAATAACTTCTATTCCGTCAATATCCTTTTCCTTTTTATGCTTTTCTTGATATATTTCCTTTGCTTCAAGAGCTAAATCTGTTCTTACATTTGTCACAATAAACACTCCTCACTTTAAATTAATAGCAATCTCACTTTCTACTTTATTTTTTGATTAAATTTATTTTTTCCGTTATCACCTAATTTAATACTTGAATTACATAACTTCTGATGTTATAATAAGGTTTGTTGAATATGAACTCGTACGCAGATTTCCCCAAAAAACTGCAAGAGACCCTATAAAAATCTAAGGGGGTGAATTAAGAATGGCAAATATAAAATCAGCAAAGAAAAGAATTAAAGTTACTGAAGTTAAGACTTTAAAGAACAGAATGATAAAGTCTGCTTTAAAGACTGCTATAAAGAAGTTTGAAGCTGCTGTTGAAGCTAAGAACACTGAAGAAGCTAAAGCTTTATATACATCAGTAGTTAAGTCATTAGATATGGCTACTTCTAAAGGAGTTGTTCACAAGAACATGGCTGCTAGAAAGAAATCAAGATTAGCTGCTAAGTTAAACGCTATGGCATAATCTGATAAACCCACCTTTTAGGTGGGTTATTTTTTTATCTATTAAAATATTTATTAATACTAACTATTATATAATAAGTAATTTTTCAACTTTACTTTTTTACTGTAAGAGTATTTATAAGCATAAATTCCATTTCCATATTTTTATCCGCTCCTGAAGATTTCATTTTTGTTTCAGAAGTCACACATAATTTAACAAGCTCACAAAGCTGTTTCTCTGTAAATCTACTACTTTGTGTCATTAATTTTTCACATACGAACTGTGGAAGCCTGTATTCTGACATAAAATTTTGTACTCTTTTTCCTTGAGACATACCTATTTTTATTTCATAAAGACGTGCAAAATGTTTTTCAACAGCACTTATTATAAGCATATGTTGATCTGATTTGTATAAGATTTCTTTCATTATATCTATTGCTTTATCTATTTTTCTAGAAGCTATAAGTTCAACAAGATCAAATATATCTTCATCACTTGAACTTGATATAAGAATATCTATGTCTGATTTTTTTATATCCCTTCCTTCAGAGTAAGATATAAGTTTGTCTATTTCTCTTTTTATAATATCAAAATTGTTTTGAACCTTGTCACAAAAATAAGCAAGTTCAGTTCTTCCTATTGATTTTTCCTTTTCCTTAAATATATCCGCTACCTTTTTTATAAATTTATCTTTTTTTAATTTGTCACAAAATACCACTGGAAAGTACTTTTCAATTGGAGTAAGTTTTTTATTTTTATTTGGTTTATCTCTTTTATCCTTACAAAGATAGTACATTACCAATATAGTATAAGGCGGCATATCTGAAATATATTTTTTTAGTTCATTATATATTTTTGTTCCTGTAGAATCACATTTTTCTTGTAAGAAAGTAGCTCTATATACCAACACAACTTTTCTTTCTCCCATAAAAGGCATTGTTTCACATGCATTTACTATATCATCAAAAGTTGTATTCATACCATCTATTTTTATTAAATTAAGTTCCTTAAAATCATCTGTAACTTCTTTATTTATTATTATATCTATGCCATCTTTTATGAGTTCTTCATCAAGTCCACAGAATACATATCCATTTTTTATATTTCCTTTTTCTATATCTTTTTCATACACTTCGTAATTAATCAATTTTAAATTCCTCTCATGTTTATTAATATTTATTTGATATCTAGTATCTGCAATATTCCTCACACTAATGTAAGTAATTATCTCAAATATAAAATTAAGTGAATATATTATTTTATCGAGCTAAGAGAAAATGCATGCACGCTCCTAAATAAATTCAACCCAAAGATAAAGCTCTACTTGAAGAGTTTTATTTTATGAACATACCTCTATCAATTTATCATCAACAATAAAGACCTTGTTAACAGGTCCATCTTTAAAACTTATTATATCATAATCATTATAATAAATTTCTTTACCAGACATGTTTAATATAAATTCTTTATCTTTTAATTTTAAAATATAATCACTTTTCACAACTTTTAAAGAAAGTTTATCTTTAAAATGCATATTTTTTTCTATCCTATAACTCTCCGATGCGTTTGAAGCTTTAGAAAGACGTTCCATATCAATTTCTTTTTTAGACGATACAAGAACTCTATCACCCTTATGACATATTAGCAATGCGCCTTCTCTATAATATCTTATATTCATTATAGGGCTATACATAGATATAGCAATAACAATTATAGAGATAGCCGGAAGATATATAAATTTTTTATAACCCTTTTTTATAAAATATAAACTTATTAAAAGCCATAAGTAAAAAAATGCTACATATTCATTCCCATAAAACATTGGCATTGAATATAAATCTATTTTATTTATTAAAGCATCAAAAAATCTTATTATATTTAAGCAAAGATAGCTAAAAAAATCAAATAGCCATGAAAATTTATATGAAGGTATAAGCATATTTCCTAATATTACAAGAATATTAACAAATGGTATAAACATAAGATTCCCAAATATAAAATTCAACGAAAAATCTTTAAAAACAATCATCATATATGGGAAAACAAATACTTGTGCACTTAATGTTACACTTAGACTTTCTCTTATCTTTTCTGGTAATTTATAAAGTTTATAATTTATCTTTTGATTTAATAATATTATTCCCAAAGTAGCAAGATATGATAAGTGAAATGAAATTTCCATTATTCCATAAGGTTTAAAAATAAGTAATATTAAAGCAGACAAAGAAAGTGCTGATAATGAATTATTATTCCTTTTAAATATCTTGCTTCCTTCAACAGTTGAAAGCATAACAAATGCCCTTATACTTGAATAATTCCCTCCTGTAAATACAACATATACACCGCATAATATGAGTCCAATCTTATTTCCCAATAAATATCTTAAAAATCCATACACTACTGCAACATGAAGACCTGATACACATACACTATGGATTATTCCGTAATTTTTCATATCATCTTTATCTTCATAATCAATATTTTTTGAATCACCAAATGCTATTGAAGTTATTAATCCTGCTCTTCTTATACCTAAATTTTCTTTAAGCCTTTCAAATATATTCTTCTTAAATTTATATAATCCACTTATAAAATCATCATCATTTTCATAGATTTCATAAACTTCTGCTCTTCCTACTATACCTGAATATCTATCACTTTCATCTATCATTTTAGCTTTTATATTATATCGTTTCCCTTCTATCAAATTGTTCTTACAATCTAAAATAATATTTTTCCCATTAACTTTCCCAATTGTTTCATAATTATTTATTTCAACAATTCTAACTATACTTTCAATATTATCTGAAATTTTATAGTACGAAGTATTAATATACAAACCTGTCATAAAAAATAACAATATGAATATACAAAATTCCATTCCAAAATAACTTAAAATATATACAAAAAAGAGAGCTCCAATAAAAATCGAAAGCCCCCTAAAATCTATATATATTCCATAACAAATACAGCTTATAGCTATTGCTCCAAAAATATATATTATAGGATTATTAACTTCTTCAAATTTTTTTAACAACATGGACTCACCTCATTAATGAGTCTTGCCACTTTCTACATAAAATTTCAAATACTAAGAAAAATATTGCTGAAAAAATCAACTCAATAACTATAATGTCTCTTATAGCAACATTATTAATATAAATTATAACGAAAACTGATACAAACACTATAAGTAATGATATAAGAAACATTACAAGTTCATTTGAAAATTTTCTAATTGAAATTCCACTATTAAACATAACAAATAGAATTGTTCCTATAGATAGAATAACAACAGATATAACAGATGCTTCCTTACCTTCTGATCCATATAATGCAATTAAAGTGACTATACTTAAAAGAATACTTCGCAAAATCATAGTATTCATAGTTATTTCTCTTCCTTTTCTAAGAATAATCATTAAAGTTAATGGTATAGATAATATTCCATTTATAGTTATAATGTTCCACATATCTAAACTATCAACCTGTCCAACAGCTGTACTCATAAACAACACAATAAATTCTGAAAGTAGAACCATAAAATAAACTCTAAATGCTCTATCAATATTCTTATTGAAGGTCTTTTGAAAATTTCTCAATCTAAAGAATCCATCGAGATAATTTTTTTCAATATGTACATCACATATTTTCTTAACAACATTAGATGATTTTCCTTTTGCAATTCCAACATTAGATAAGTTTAATGCAGGTAAATCCCCTAGAACTTCTCCTGTTGTTGCAACTTTGTGTCCATCTTTTATAAATAATGATACTATCTTTGATTTAATATCAGGTGTTACCCTACAAAAAACTCTTACTCTACATAATAATTCCTTTAGTTCACTTTGATTTAAGGAATCCAGTTCTATTCCTGCCACTACTTGATTCTTACTCTTTATAAGATTTGCTTTTGCTGCATTAGTTATAGCACTTAATTTACTTTCCTCTGTAAATATTATTGGAACTAATGCTTTATCCTTAATTTTACTTATACTATTTTCCAAGTTATCTTCTAAAGGATTTTCTAATCCCATTATTCCAACAAAAACCATGTTGCTTTCTATATTTTCTGATTTAGATGGTTCATAACTGAAATTTCTATATGCAAAACCTTCCGTTATCATTCCTTCTATTGAAAGATTCATATCAATTCTCTTTATTTCAGATCTTATTTCTTCTGTAAGTTCTCTTTCAATTCCATTAACCATAAAATGAGTACATATATCTAAAATCGAATCAACATTTCCTCTAGAGTTTGCTCTACATCCCCTTTTAAGTTTTGTAACAACCGTAACAAAACTCTTATCAGAATCCATAGGAATATCTATAATTTTAGTATTTCTTGCATCTACAGAACTTTTATAAATTTTCTTTCGTGCAGCATACTTTAAAAATGCAAGCTCATCAAGTTCACCTATATTATTATCATCTTGTCCATTAAAAATACTATTATTACAAATAAGTGATATTTCAACTATTCTATCAAAAGTTATTTCTTTTACATATGGATCATCAGTTGATATTATATCATTATTTATATATATCTTTTTAACTTCCATTTCCTTCTTACTAATAGAACCGATCTTGTCCAAAAATAAGATATTAACATCTTTAACCAAATTAAAAACAGAAAAGTTTACTATATGTATATTTTCATCTATGAACTTTTTAATTACACTTTTAGCTCCAATAATTTGTATAAAAAACATTGGAAAACATCCAAGTGCAAATAAAGCTGTAATACAGTGATTTCTAGCTATTTCAGAATTGAACGCAACTGAGTAAAGTGAAAAAACTATACAAAATGCTAAATAAATCAAAAGATATTTTCCTAAACGCTCATAGATTTCACATCCAAAATTATGTTTTCTATTACTTGAATATATCATCATTGAAAGTAATTTTCCAAGTTGTGATGATGTTCCAGTTGCAATAACTACCCCTGTAGCGTCACCGCTTTTTATCTGTGTTCCCTTGAATAAAATATTTTTCATTTGATTTATATCATTTACACTTCCTATGATTTTATCAGAAAATTTATTACTTAACTTGTCTTCTCCTGTTATGGATTTTTCATCTACTAGTAAATTATTTGTTTCTATTATTCTAATGTCTGCTGGAACTACACTCCCACTTCCAACTTTAACAATATCTCCAACAACAAGTTCTTCACTTTTTATAGTCCTTTGTACTCCGCCTCTAATAACTATAGCCTCATTTTTCTCTAAGTTAGATAATTCAGTTATTCCCTTATCTCTGTTTATATGATGAATAACCGTTATTATCAAATTAACAGCAAGTATTCCAGTAACAATATATGCACATATATTGCTTTTAAGATAAAATAGCATAATTATAATCATTATGTAAGCTAGAACATATTTCTGTTTTAAAGCACAAACAATCTTCATATAAAGTTTATTTGTGCTTGGTACATCTACCTTATTTAATCCATATTTCTTTTGTAATGCTAGACATCTCTGTTCATCTAATCCCTGTAGATTATCACTATTAAGCAACTGAACAATCCTTGCCCAGGTATTATTACAATATCTCTCCAAAGTATCCCCATCCTCCTATAATTCAATAATTATTTTATATAATTATCTCAACAAATACACCCTTTACTATATATATTACTTACCCATTATAAATGCTATTTGAATAAAAGGCAAAATTATTGCATATATATTCTATACAATTTTTTCATATATAAATTAAAGAAATCCTATAAAATTTTTAACTCATTTTATATTTAGAACTTATATATATTGAAATTTATACTTAATATTAAAATCACTATGTTATTTAAGTTATAGTTGTAAAGTTCATACTATAACCTTACAACATATATATTATAGTTTTCGTATAATTTTCTTTCTTATTTATAGTTATTTTTTAGTTTTAGGATTAAATATAAGAGCCATTAAATATCCAAAGAAAATAGATGCTGTTATTCCTGCTGCTGCACCTTTTATCCCACCCGTAAACGCACCTAAAAGACCTATTTCATTTACTTCTTTTATTACTGATTTAGCTAGAGAATTCCCAAAGCTTGGTAGTGGAACTGTAGCTCCTGCTCCTCCAATTTCAACTAATTTATCATATAATCCAAAAGCTCCAAGGAATACTCCAATTGTAACAAATGCCACTAATATTCTTCCTGCTGTAAGCTTTGTTTTATCAATTAGTATTTGAGCAATTACACATATAAGTCCTCCAACTATAAATGCACGAATATAATCCATTGTACTTTCACTCCTTTAATAATTTAAATCAATTCATTTCAATGGCTACTGCATGAGCTATTCCAGGTATTGTTTCTCCTTGAAGTGATGATGTAGTACTCATAAGCGCACCAGTAGAAACTAATAATACTTTTTTTATTTCTTTTTTCATTAGTTTTTTATATAAATATCCTGTGAATACTACAGCAGAGCATCCACATCCACTTCCACCTGCATCTGTATTCTGATTTTCGTTATCAAAAATTATCTCTCCACAATCAATATGATTGGATGTAATGTCGTATCCATACTCTTTTATTAAAGTATCTGAAAGTTCTCTTCCCACTTTTCCAAGATCTCCAGTCGCTATAATGTCATAATCTTCTGGTTTCCTTCCTGTATCCTTAAAGTGAGCTACGATTGTATCAACTGCTGCAGGAGCCATGGCTGCCCCCATATTATTAGCATCCTTTTGTCCAAAGTCCTTTACTTTTCCAGTCGTAATATAAGTGACCATAGGAAACTTACCTTCATGCCCCAAAACAGCTGCACCAGAACCAGTTACAGTCCATTGTGATGTCTGTGGTCTTTGAGAACCATAATCTAATGGAAATCTAAACTGTCTTTCTGCTGAACTGAAATGTGATGAAGTAGTTGCAATAACATGATCTGCGAATCCTCCATCCATTATTAATGATGCAAGACTTAATGACTCAGACATTGTAGAACATGCTCCATATAATCCAAAAAATGGTATGCTAAACTCCCTTGCCGCAAAACTTGACGATATAATTTGATTAAGCAAATCACCGGAAAATAAATAATCTATATCTTTTTCTTTTAGATTTGCTTTTTTCAAAGCTTCACTTATAGCTGTAAACATCATTTGACTTTCAGCCTGCTCATAAGTATCTTTTCCACATGTATCATCATTTAATATTACATCAAAATAAGAACTTAATGGCCCTTCACCTTCTTTTGGACCTACAATTGAATGTGTTGATATTATCTTAGGAGGATGTTCTAACTTTACTGTCTGACCTCCAATTTTTTTCTTTTTCATTTCCATATGTTTCACCCCGTTTTTTAGTTAACATTTATCATATAAATTCACATTTTTCTATGTTATTTTTCTGTACTAATATTAATAATTCTCTATTAATATGTCGATTAAATATTACCTTAACATTTATATTAATAATGTCTATAATCGTAATTTCAAATACTCATAAACTATTACCTATGTCCATAATTGTATAAAGTAATAAACTATACCTACAATTACAGAACTTCCAACGCCATATACAAGCACTGGTCCTGCTATTGTAAACATCTTTGCGGCAACACCAAAAACAAACCCCTCCTTTTTGAATTCTATTGCCGGGGAAACTACTGCATTTGAAAATCCAGTTATAGGAACAACAGTCCCTGCACCTCCAAAACTTGCTATTTTGCTATATGTGCCTGTTCCAGTTAATAATGCACCTATAAATATCATTATTATAGGAACAATATTCATAACTTTTTCTTCTGAAAAACCAAAATATATATATATGTTATGAATCAGCTGTCCAACATCACAAATAATACCTCCAACAAGAAAAGCTTTTAGGCAATCTTGAAAAATTTTTGATTTAGGAGTAATCTCATTTGCCATAGTTTCATACTTTTTCTTTATTCTAGCTTCTTTCATTTCACTTTTGCTGCTCAATTTTTTCACCTTCCTTATTTTTATTATCAATTTTATTATTTGTATAAATTTATTTTTTAGTCCTAATAAAGATATTTATTTAGTATGACTTAATGCATATTAAAATATTTATTAATAAATCATAAAAAAGTGGCTAATCCACTCTTTTTATTTAATGTTAACAATTAACAGTTTTGATTGAAAACTATAGTTTTTCTTTACTTTGTAATTGTCAAAATCTATTGAATTCACTATATTCAAACATTATACTTTTCCATACATCAAAAAAACTCCATACTACTTTACATCTAAGTAGCATGAAGTCTGTTGTCATTACTTATTTTCCAATTACACATAAAAATCATTCTTCTAATTTTTTCTTCATTTGAAGTAGTACTTTTTTTTCTATTCTTGATACTTGTACCTGACTTATTCCAAGCATTTTTGCAACTTGTATCTGCGTTTTATCCTTGAAATATCTAAGCATTATTATCTGCCTTGCTTTTTCATCAAGACTTCTCAAAGCCTCTTTAAGGGCTATTTTTTCAATTAAATTAACATCATCTTCACCCTTTTTTTCACTAAGTTTGTCTATTAACATAACTGGAGCTCCGTCATCTTGATGTATAGTATCATAAAGATACTGAAGACTGTTTGCAGATTCAATTGCAAAGACAATTTCCTCTTTTTCCACACCAGCATATTCTGCTAATTCTTCTATTGTTGGAGATCTTTTAAGCTTATTTGTTAACTGCTCTCTATAATAGTGAATTTTTCTTGCTAGACTTTTCACATTACGACTTACTTTAATCATTCCATCATCTCTTAGAAATCTTTTGATTTCTCCCATTATCATTGGAACTGCATAAGTAGAAAATTTCACATTATAATTTAAATCAAAATTATTTATAGCTTTAACTAATCCTATAGAACCAATTTGAAATATATCTTCATAATCATATCCTCTATTTAGAAATTTTTTGCTTATGGATGCTACAAGGGGAAGATTTATTTCTATAAGCTTATTCATAGCATCATTATCACCTTTTTTAGCTAGTGATAATAGTTCTGGATTTTGATCATAGTTATATTCCTCTCGTTTTAAATTCTCTTTATCCATTTTATTCACCTAACTTGCTGTACTGAATTTCTTCTTAATAATTACCCTTGTGCCAGCCCCTTTTTCACTCTCTACCCTTAAATAATCCATAAACGTATCCATTACAGTAAATCCCATACCTGATCTTTCCAAATCTGGTCTTGAAGTATATAAAGGCTCCATAGCTTGTTTAATATCTTCAATCCCCTTTCCTTTATCACTAACTATTATAGTGACTTCATTGTCATAAATTTCTGCTTCTATTCTTACAGTTCTATCTTCCTGTCCATCATATCCATGAATAATGGCATTTGTAACAGCCTCTGAAACAGCTGTTTTCACATCACTTATTTCATCCATTGTAGGATCAAGTTGTGCAATAAATGCAGCAACTGATACCCTTGCAAACCCTTCATTTTCTGACTTGCTAAAAAACTCCAAAGCCATTTTATTGTGTGACATTGATAACCCCTCCATCTAAATACAGCTAACTGCTTCATCTACAGTATTATACTTATCAATTAATTTATATAAACCTGCCAATTCAAAAATTCTATCAACATTTCTACTAGTCTGTGCAATACAAAGCTGTCCGCCTTTATTCTTAATTTTTTTGTACCTCCCTACAACAGCACCAATACCAGAACTGTCCATAAAAGTGACTTTAGAAAAATTTAAAATAACTTTACTTATGTCATCTCTATCAATTCTGTCATCAATTTTAATCCTGACTTCTTCAGCACTGTTATGATCTAATTCTCCAATTAGAGTAGCAATTAAAATCTCATTTTCTTTTTCAAATTCTAAATACATAAATTATTAATACCAAATAGACCTCTGGTATTATCTGACACCTCCCTCACAATATTCATTACCATATTTTAACATATTTTTTTCGATTTATCAAACATTTTTTTCCATAATTATAGAGTTTACATTAAATTCTCTAATAAATCCAATAAAATTAAAACTCAGTGATAAAATAATTCTATCACTGAGTTTTAATTATCACTTCTTCTTTTTGCTACCTTTATCGTACTTATACTTAACAATCTCATCATTTAAACTCTTAAAAAAGTCTGTAACTGTTTCTCCCTCTTTAAGAATTAACACCTCAATTGCGTCATCAAGACTATCCATAGTATATATATGAAATCTTCCATTTCTTATATCTTCTTCAACTTCTGCATTCAATATTAATTCATCAGTATTACTTGATGGAATCAATACACCCTTGTTTTCAACTGTATCTATAAGCTTACAGACCCTATGGAATCCTTCTATTTTTTCATTTACGCCTCCAATAGGCTGTATTTCTCCAAATTGATTTATTGAACCCGTAACTGCAATGTTTTGTTTTATTGGCTTTTTACTTAACGCTGACAACACACATATTATTTCTGCAACAGATGCACTATCGCCTTCTATCATTCCATAAGTTTGCTCAAAACTCAATTGAAGGTCTACTGGCAATTTTTCATAAGGACTTATAAGACTGCTCAAAAGCCCCCTTAAAATACTTATAGATTTTTCATGAATTTGTCCACTCATTTTGCATTCCTTATGAATATCTATTATATTTCCATCACCTTGAAGTGCAAGACAAGTAACTCTCATAGGTTTTCCAAAATTATATGAACCTGTTCCAACAACAGATAGTGCATTAATTATTCCGACCTTTTCACCAGTTGTAGTAATGAGTATCTTTTTGTTAGTATAGCTCTCCATCACATCTCTTAGAATTTTTTCCTCTTCATATGCTATATTAATTATATCTTGCCTATCAATTTCATTTTTATTTTCTAATTTTGCATTGTTATCAGCAAGATAAAGTATCTTATTCACATAATACTCATCTATTGAGATTTTACTTCTGCTTCCTGCAATCCTTGCAAGATATTTCATGAGTTCATCCATAGCTTCATCTGTCATACTCAATAAGTTATCTTTTATTATCTTTTTCTTAATTATATTACATATATTTTTTCTAATATTTATATCATAATTAAGTTCACTTTCTGCTTCTATTCTTATAGGAAAAATCATTTTGAAATCCTCATCCTTATCAAATAGAACTTCATAGCTCTCATAATCACCTATAAGAATAACCTTTACATTAATTGGTATTGGTTGAGGTTTTAAACCAGCTATCGAAAGTACTTCAAGGTAACTTTTTGTATAATTATAGTCAACTTGTCCATGAATTAATGCCTTTTTTAAATAATAATAACTAGAACCACTGTTTATTAACGATGTAAGCCTCAATATTAAACAGCCACCATTTGCCTTTACAAGACTTCCAGCACTTATAAGTGACATATCTGTTGAATATCCACCTGTAGTATTTCTATATTCAATATTTCCAATAAGATTACTTACTGTAGGATCTTCTTCGTATATTACCCTTGGATGGTTTACTCCAGTATTATCCACAAGAACATTAACCGAAAACTTCCCTAATACCTCTTGAATATATTCTTCATCATCCTCAAGATTGATAGTATAACATTCCACTATTTCATCATCTAAATACTCAAACATTTCTATTAAATATCTATACACATTATCATAAGCAATAAATTCAAGTAAAAAATCATCTTTATAAGACTGCATTTTATTTTTTATATGGTCTCTATACAATGATTTAAGCTTTTCTATAGAATCAATTTCAATTTCTTTTAACTTTTCAAGTATTACTTCTGCTTCTTTCTTTAAGTTAGTTGCTTGTTTTTCTATACTTTCTTGATCTTCATCCTCAAGATCATCGTATTCATCTTTTGTCATTTCATCTCCTTCTTCTTTTATTGGAATGAAGACGAATCCCCCTGTTGTTGCTTTAATCTCAAAATTTTTAGCTTTAGCCATGTCCATTAAATTTGTAATATAGTTACTTCTTTTTTCAGTTACATCATCAATAATATCTTCTTTTTCATCATCTGAAGAAGTGTTATAAAATTCATTTATACACTCAAGATACTTTTCTTTCATATCTTCAATCATTTCTTTAAGCAACTGTCCTTTACCATTTTCAAGAACAAGTACAATAGGATTACTACTATCGTTATTACTAACATAGCATATATCTTTTGGCTCTTTATCATCTATATACATGTTTTCAATAAATTCAACAAGTTCTTCTAATTTCTCCTTAGAAAATGAATCAACATAATATATATTGTATCCATCCTTTTGAATGCTCAGAGCTTTTTTTATTTTATTCAACGTAGTATTGCTTCTTGGTATTCTATTAATATTGGTTTGTTTTGCCACATCATTAACTGATGCTGAAAAAATAATTTCACTTGGAGTTAGTTCTCTCTTCATTACATACCTTATCCTACTTTGAATTTTCTCTTCAAATCAACCGCAGTTTTCCAAAGTAGTCTCCTCCTTAAATTAATAGTATATAATATTAATATTCTCAAAGTACCAAAATAGATATACTTTTTTAATAAATATCTTAAAATAGTGTCATTTGTTCGATTTCTTTTTCTTTAAAAGAAGAAATACTAACTCCTATAAGCCTTAAATTTGACTTTAATTCTTCACTTTCAAGTAATTCCTTAGAAACATTGAATATATCCTCATGGTAAGAAATATAATTATTCAAAGTTCTACTTCTAGTATGATTTTCAAAATCCTTTGTTTTAAATTTAAGAGTAACAGTTTTTCCAACAACATTTTTTGCACATAACATTTCTTCTATTTCAAAAGAAAATTCCTTTAGGTATTGTAAAAGTTCTTCTTTATTATCTGTATCAAATTTTAATGTTCTTTCTTTACCTACAGATTTTCGCTCTCTTATAGTTTCTATTTTTCTATTATCTATACCTCTTATTCGATCATAAATATCAAGACCATTCTTTCCTAAATACTCAATATAAAATTTTTTCTCCATATTATATAGATCTTTAATATAAAATATCCCCATATTATTAAGTTTTCCCACAGAAATTTTACCTAACCCATGGATTTTGGATAATGGTAGTGGTAATAATATGTCTGGTATCATGGATCGTGAAATTTCCTTTATTCCATTTGGCTTATTCCAATCAGATGCAAGCTTTGCTAAAAATTTATTATATGATATCCCAACTGATATTGTTAATCCTATTTCTTTGAATACTTTATTTTTAATATACCTCGCTGCATCTATTCCATTTTCAAATCTACTTTGTGATAAATCAAGATACCCCTCATCAATTGATACTTGTTCAATTATAGGTGTAACATCGCTTAGAATTTTAAATATCTCCTGAGATATCTTTGTATATCTTCCGTAACGACCTGCAACAAAAATACCATTAGGGCATTTTTCTTTAGCCATAAAAATTGGCATAGCTGAATGTACCCCATATTTTCTAGCTTCATAAGAACAAGTTGAAACAACCCCTCTTTCGCTAACTCCCCCAACAATAACAGGTTTTCCCTTAAGTTCTGGATTATCCATCTGTTCTACAGATGCAAAAAATGCATCCATATCCACATGTAATATATTATTATTCATAACTTAAAGCTCCTTTCATTAAAACATCATTATAACTATAGCCTTATTTTTCATCAAAATAAGATCAGACATAAATATGCCCGATCTTTTAATTATATTTACTATTTAATTATTTTTTAAATAGTTTAAGCTAATACTTCGTTAATTATTCCTTGATTTTTACTTACAAGGAATGAATAAGTTCCGAAGGCTAATAGTTCATCAACATATTTTTTTTCTGTGTTACCACTCTCTGTAAAAGCAATTACAAAGGCTATCATATTCCTAAAATCTTTATCTATATAAAAATTATATTCACTTTCTTCATCGCATAAATATTCTATTATTTTCTTGATATCACATATACTTTTTTCTATATCTTGATTTTCAACCATTACTCCAAAAAGCTGTAAAAACTGATATCCGATTTTTAATTCATTTTCTTCTAAAGCAACTAGAAGTTTAGATATTTTATCTGGTGTGTTCTCATTACTATTAAGTAATATAGAATTTGTTAAACATTGAATACCATTATTAGAGAATAACTTTAAATCATGCATATAATTAAAGATAAAATCCATATATTCTGTCATACATTCAAACTCTAATCCATTAACAGCTAAAAGAGTACATAATAAATAATCGTCATCTTTAGTAAGATTACCATACTTTTGCTTTATTATATTAAAAATATGCTTAGTTCTTTTTATTGTTATAAGTCTATCGCTTTTATCTATATATCTTGCTATAGAAAATGCAGACAATACTAAATACTCAGATTCTTTAAATCTTTCATCTATAAGCATATCAAATGTTTCAAGTATACTATCACACATTTCTGTATTATCTTTTTCGCTGACACATACTAAAAAGGATAATATATAAAGCATATCCCCTCTAAATACTGACATCTTTGACGTATTATTCTTTATGTATAATCTTACTTTTTTAACATCATCATGTGGTATATTTTTATTATAATATCCATTAAGAAGCGCAGAAAAGTGATTAATATAATCACCATCATATCTTAAATTTTGAACTGCATATCTATAATTTTTTACTGTAGTATCACAAATCTCTTTAATATTTTTATTCATCCCTATCTCCCCACCGCTAACTCTCTTGTAAATGTTTTCTTTAAGATGTATTCTACATTTACATTATATCATATAATATATAAATTCGTTCTAAAATCTATAAATCTTTTCGAAATTTTATTTTATTACCAGCTAAATCTTATTTATAATATACGTTTACTTAATTTTTTTATTTAACTTTATAGTTTAATATTAATGTATTCATGTGACAGATTTGTGTCTAATTTATTTTTTTAATATTAATTCTAACTTAAAAAGGTGTAAAAACTTTTTTTCAATATATAAATATAATTTATTGTTAAATTTCCAATATGACATAACCTATGATATAATAACATTATCATTGATATTATTATTGCAAAGGAGTAATTAGTATGGGTCTTAAAGAGAAATTAAGTGGTAAGTTTGGTAACTACTTTCAAGATGCTTACATGCAGAAATATGGCGACAGAATAACAAGTGTATCTGGAACTATTTTATCTGCAAAAATAGTTGAGAAAGATTATTTTATAATTAAAAGAATAATGGTTGAATTAATAATAAAGCCTGAAGTAGGTCGTAAAGTTGTTAAATGTTGGTACAAGAAAAATAGATGGTTTAAAAAACCTGACTTTATAACTATTAAACAAGGTCACAAAGTTATTATAATGGGTGTTAATGGTGAAAAGGATAGCAAAAAAGAAAATTCTCAAGAAGTTCAAATCATGAATATCCTCAACCTAACAACTAAGAAAGATTTAATTCCAGTTGATCATAGTCAAATTAAAAAATCTCGTCAACAATCAACAAATATGATGAGAAGATAATTGCAATTGATAGTTGAGATTTAGCAATTATCCCAGAAATTTTTTCAGAATTTCACTTTAGTTTTATATAAATTTATACTTAAACTTGTATACGTTAAAACAGCTGGTTTTCACAATGAATACCAGCTGTTTTCGTTTATATTACATAATTAATATTGAATTTTTTAAATGTTATTTTTCATCTAAATAAAAACCCCATAATTATTTTATAAAAAATTAAACTTTCACCAAACTCAATTGTTGATAAAATTTAATATGGATTTTATTTAGATTTAACTAAAAGATACACACTATTTATAAATGCAATTATTCCTGAGAAAAATGCAACTATAAGCCATTGGCTTAATGATAATGCAACAGTGTGAAATACATTCTGTAAAAATGGTATATAAAGTACCATACATATTAAAATTATGGAAATAGATACAGCACCTACAAGATAAGGGTTTGTAAATAGTTTTATCTCAAATATTGAATGTCTTTCAGATCTACATTCAAATACATGTATAAGCTGAGACATAACAAGTGTACACAAGGCTAATGTTCTACATGTATCGAGGTCCATACCATAATATCTACCTACCATAAATGATAATAGTGTACATAATCCAATTAGGGAACCTCTTACTAATATTTTTTCAACTAATCCCCTTGCAAATATACTTTCATTTTTTTCTCTTGGCTGCTGTCTCATAATATCATTTTCAGCAGGATCAACACCAAGAGCAATTGCTGGAAGTCCATCAGTTGCAAGATTAACAAGAAGTATTTGTATAGGACTCAATGGATTAGGTAAATAAAACAAAGTTGCAAGAAACATTGTTAATACTTCACCCAAATTACATGATAGCAAATATCTTATAAATTTCCTTATATTATCATATATTATTCGCCCTTCTTCAACAGCTGCCACTATAGTAGAAAAATTATCATCCATCAAAATCATTGAAGATGCTTCCTTAGTTACATCTGTTCCAGATATCCCCATAGCAATACCTATATCAGCTTCTTTTATAGCTGGAGCATCATTTACTCCATCCCCAGTCATTGCAACTATATTACCATTTCTCTTAAATGCTCTTACAATTCTCAATTTATGACTTGGTGAAACCCTAGCAAACACTCTTACTTTCTTTACTTTCTTTTCTAATTCTGAATCATCTATTTCTTCTATTTCAGATCCAGTCATAACCTGATCTTCATTATTACATATGTTTAAAGATTTAGCTATTGCAAGTGCTGTATTCTGATGATCTCCAGTAATCATTACAGGCTTTATACCTGCAAGCTTACACTTTAATACTGCATCTCTTGCCTCATCCCTAGGTGGATCTATACTACCTGCAACACCAATGAATATAAGATGTTCTTCTAACTTACCACTCTTTGTAAGATTTTCTTCCTTATATGCTGCTGCAATACATCTTAAGGCTCTTGATGACATAGCTGTAATAAATTCTTCAACTTGTTTTTTCTTTTGATATGTGAAAGGCTTTAATTTATTATTTTCTAAAACGTAGTCACACTTATCAAGAACTCTCTCTGGAGCCCCCTTAACATAACATGTATCTTTTCCATCCTCTTTAACTATAACAGACATCATCTTTCTTGTTGAGTCAAATGGAATATCAAAAATTCTCTTTGAACTTTCTATAAACTCCTTAAGTTTAGCAGGATCTTTAAAAAACATATTTATAAGTGCAGTTTCTGTTGGATCTCCATGAAGTGCTTCACTCATTTTCTTTTTATTAAAATCATAATTACAGTCATTACAATATATCAATGCCTTTTTTAATTTCTGATAATCATGTAATTCTTCTTTATCAAGTTCATGTATTCTTCCATTAATATAGACTTCTTTAACTGTCATCTTATTTTGAGTTAATGTTCCTGTTTTATCAGAACAAATAACAGATGTACATCCTAAAGTTTCAACTGCTGGAAGTTTTCTTACTAAAGCATTCCTCTTAAGCATTCTTGATACTCCAAGGGCAAGTGCTACAGTAACAATAGCTGCAAGACCTTCTGGAATGGCAGCCACTGCAAGACTTACTCCTAGAAGAAACATTTCAGTAATATCATTCCCCCTAATTATTCCCATTATAGTAACTGCTGCACATATTACTAAACAAAGTACTACTAATACTTTACCAAGTGACTCTAATTTTTGATTTAAAGGAGATTTTTCTTCATCAATATTCTGAATCAAATCTGCAATCTTACCCATTTCAGTCTTCATACCAATAGAACTTACTTTGAAAATCCCTTTACCTTTAACAACTGTGGTTCCCATAAATCCACCATTGTTACTCTTATTAAGAGCATCTTTATTAACACCTACAGATTCACCTGTAAGCAAGGATTCATCAACTACTATACCTGAGCTTTCTACAAAAAAACCATCTGCTGGTATTCTATCTCCAGCTTCAAGTATTACTATATCTCCAATTGTAAGATAAATAGAATTAATAATTTTTATACTTGAATCTCTAAGCACCTTGCATGTTGGTGCAGCTAATTCTTTGAGCGCTTCAAGTGATTTTTCTGTTCTGAATTCTTGAACAAAACCGAGTATGGCATTTATGATGACTATAATAAGAATTGTTACCGCATCTGCCGTATCTCCAATTACTCCTGAAATAATAGTAGCCGCAATTAACACCCACACCATAAAATCATTGAATTGAGATAAAAATATCTTTATTGCAGATGCCTTACTCTTATGTTCTAATTCATTCAGACCAAAGTTTTCGATTCGTTTTTCAGCTTCCTTTGTTGTAAGACCTTTGGTCAGTTCCTTTTCTTGTATCACATCTTTTCCTCCCTATATAGAACTCTATATACTATATATATTTTCCATAATAAAAGTTATTCCGATTTTAATAAACAAACATTATATTGGGATATTTAGATATGTTCAACTTATATAAAATAATAATTAAGTAGTACACTTAACACCTTAAAATTCATACTTATAACTTCATTAAAATCTCTTTAACAAATCCATTTTATAACTATAATAATGTTATTAGGACAATTCCCTATACCTTATAGACCTATACCTTATAGATATATAATTTTAATGGTATATCCTTTTTATATATAAATGTTGTTATTATAACATTTATAATATTTCACTTTATATTTTATAAATATTAATGCAATTGACTATGTCACTTCAATTAATCAATATATAATATTTTCTTTAATAATTCTCTAAATGTGAACTTTTTAGTTTATAACATGAAGTAAAAAAGCTATTTTTTAACAAATCCCTAAAAATTTTAATAGAATCAAAATGCCTCGATGAATGAATTAGTGAGTAAAAATTAAAATAATGATTAAGATATTTTGTTGCAATTCCTTTAAATCTATATAACCAACTATTTAATTCTCCTATAAACTTTCCTGTATTGCTGCTTACTTGAAATTTATCCTCTATGTGAGGTATACCACTCCAATTTTTACGTATCTTGAATCCATATTTTTTTATCACTCCATAAGGTAGATTTTTATTATGTTCCATTGTAAACTCCTCAATTTTTCTCCATCTAACTTTATTTAAATGTATATAACAATTTTTATCAATATAATTTGATATACTTTTTTCAAAATCATATATCAACTTTTCTTTTTCATATTTTACATTAATAAGTGGAATTTCATCACCTTCCACGCATATTAATATACCTACATCATTAGGCACATATGCAAATAATCTAGATATCTTATTGTTTAAACTTTGTTCTTTTGTGAAGTGTTTACTTCGACTTCCCTTATAACATTTGTGTGTATAAAAATCACTTACAACTATATGTTCTTTGAAGCTTTTTGGTTTATAATAATTTTCAATTCCATGAAAAACCTTATGTCTCCAGTAAAAAGCTGTTGATATTGTAATATTCAATATATCTGCACATCTTTGAAGCGAAATATTTTCACACATTAATTCAATAAATTTAAGCCATTTTTCAGGTTTATGTTTTAAATACTTCCAAACAGAACATGTTGTGCTTGAAAAAGTTTTTCTGCACTGATCATTTTTACATCTATATCTCTGAATTCCTTCATATTTTCCATGTTTTATAAAGTGTGTACATCCACAGTGAGGACAGCTTTCATATTTTTTCACATTATATTCACTATAAATTTGTTCTTTAAGAATTTTTTCTTTATATTCTTCAATTTTCTTAAAATTATAATCTGTTTCTATCATGAATAATCCCCTTTCATTTTATAAATAATAAACTACATATATGTAGTTTATTATTTATGATTATTGACATTTTTTTATTTCATAATCATAACAACATTTATTTATAAAAATGTTTTCTGGGTTATTTCATATATACATCCCCACATAAGATAAATCCAAACATCTAATATATATCTAAACGCTCAATATATTTAAAATGATTATTTAACAATTGTAAATTAAAATAAAATTATTTTTATAATTAAAAAAAGCTTCATTTTATGTTTTGAAACATAAAATGAAGCTTTTTAAGAAACTCTTTTAAATCTATTATATAGCACTAAATTTTTAATGCTCTTTTTTATTATATTCCCATTATCTACTTATAGAAATTATTTCATTGAATTAACAACAACAGTTAATGGTGGTATTACTTGTTTCTTTCTTGATAATACTCCTGGTAAAAATGCCATTGAATCTGTTAATTTAACATTAAAAGTTTTTTCCACATAATCATGTCTATTACCTGCAACTAAAACTTGTGAACCTTCTGTTAAAATATCTGTTAATAATAACATAACTACATCATACCCTTTTGATTCAGCTTCAGAAGCCATGTAGCTTAACATATCATCCTTTAATGGCATAAATCCATCTATATCCATAGTATTAACCTGTGCAACTCCGACTTTAGTTTCACCCATGCTGAATGGTTTAAAGTCTTGATTAAATATTTCTGATACAGTCTTACCTTGTAATGATGTACCTGCTTTAAACATTTCTTTAGCAAAATCTTCAACGCTTTCTATTCCAGCAATCTCAGCTAATTTTAAGCATATTTCCTTGTCCTGTTCTGTACAAGTTGGACTCTTAAATAATAATGTATCTGAAATTATAGCTCCACATAAAAGACCTGCTGCTTCTTTTGAAGGTTCTATTCCTCTTTCAAAATAACATTTAGCAACTATACTTGAACTACTTCCTATTGGCTCATTTCTAAAGTATATTGGGTTGCTTGTTTGAATATCTGCTACTCTGTGGTGATCAATTATTTCAAGAACTTCTGCTTCTTCTAATCCATCAACTGACTGACCTCTTTCATTGTGGTCAACTTGAATAACTTTCTTTTTATGATTTGAAATTAAGTGGTATCTTGAAACTGTTCCTAAAACTATTCCTTCATTATCAATTACAGGATAACTATTATATCTAGTTTCTGCCATAACACCTTTAATATCATCAGCTAATTCATCCTTAGAGAATGAAATTAAGTTTTCTGTAGCCATTACATATTCTACTGGTACACTTTGAAGTAATAATCTTGAAGCTGTAAATGAATCATAAGGTGTGCTTATAACTGTAACTCCCTTACTCTTTGCTTCATTCAATAAATCATCACCTAAAACGTGTGAGCCAGTTATAATGATTAATGATGTATTTATATCAATCAATGCTTCTTGAACGTCTGGTCTATCTCCAACTATTGCTATGTCGCCTTTTTCTACGATTTCTCTTAAGCTATGTGGTAACATTGCAGTTACGGCAATCTTTCCATCAAATGTTTTACATTCTTTATTTATGTATAATGATTTTGCATCAAGAGTATCTACTATATTCTCTATTGATGTTTTACTCTTACCTAATATATCATTATCTCCAATTTCCATATATGAAGATGTTAAGTTTGAAATTGAAAGAATTCCTTTCAATCTTCCATTATCATCTACTACTGGTAGTGACTTAGCATGATTGTCTCTCATAATATTCCAAGCTCTTTTTAAAGATAAGCTACCTTTTATAGGTTCTATAGTATCTATATCTAAATCTTCTACTTTTAGCTTAACTGTTTCTAATAATTTTGGTGCTTCAACATTAAAATAATCTAAAATAAACTGTGTCTCTCTATTTACACTTCCTAATCTTACTGGTACCGCTGGAAGATCACTAGTCTTATTTTTTAAAGCTGCATATCCATATGCTGCACATATAGAATCCGAATCAGGATTTCTATGTCCAGTTACATAAACTACATTTTCCACAATACTTCCTCCTTAAAATTTCATTTTACATAATTAGTTCAATATTTATTTTACTTGTATTAATCTTTATTGTAAAGATTAATTTCACTAGGCATAAAACCATATTAAGTATAAACTTTTAAACTTTTTACTGTATTTTTAATAAAAATCTAAGACTGATTTAATATATTTTTGTTCAATATATATTAAATCAGTCTTAATTACATTAACATAATTTTATTGTTTATTTATCTCATACTATTTATCATACTCCAAATATCGTCTGCAGTAGTTATTGCCTTCGAACTCAATTGGAATGCTCTTTGAGTCAATATAACATCAGAAAATACCTCTGCTGCATCTACATTTGAAGCTTCTAAAAATCCTTGTCTTATATCATAATCATCACTGAGGGTGATTTGTGCATCATCACTTGGTACAAACATATTGTTTCCTTTAGGAACAAATCCTTTATCTCCAATTGCAGTAAACACAGGTATGCTTCCTACTAGAGCAGCATTTCCATCTATATTCATAGATATTCCACCTTGTCCATCTATAGCTATGTTATCACTATCAAATGCTGGATCTCCTTCAGAAAATCCTGGTTCATACTGAACATAAACTTTTACCCCTGATGCAGTTACAAGTGAACCATTTGAATCTATTTTAAAATTACCATCTCTTGTATAAGATATTGTTCCATCTGGATCTTGAAGTGCAAAATAGCCTTTACCATCAATAGCAAGATCAGTTTTCAATCCTGTATTTAATAAATTTCCCTGCTTATTATTAGCATAATTTGTTCCAATTCTAACGCCTGTCCCATTTACTGCATTTTTATTGACAATAGGATTTCCTTTTCTATCTAATGACTCAGTCATTAAATCTTTAAATCCAATATCAGTACCCTTATATCCTGTTGTTGTACTATTAACTAAATCATTTGAAAGATAATCCATTTTTTCTTGATATGCTGTCATACCACTTTTCCCAGTTGCAAATACATTAAACATAAATTATCACTACTCCTAATTTTCATTTATAATTGAAGTTTATTTAAAAATTATAAATAATTAATTTCCATAAATTAAATTCTTAAACCCTTCCAAGTTCAGTTGCTGCTTTTTGTACTGTTTCATCTTGCATCTTTACAAATTTTTGATTTGTTTCAAATTGTCTTTTTACTTGCATAAGTTTAATCATTTCATCTGTAGAATCAACATTTGAAGATTCAAGTGCATTTTGTACAACATTAACTCTTGCATTGTATATAGGGTTTGCTGTAGTTACATAATTATCTCCTAATGGCTCTAAATTTTTATAGTCTTCATTATCAAAATCTACTGTCACTAATTTATGAGTTGCTCCTACACCAGCTAAATCTATATTATTATTAGAATCAAGTGAAAAATTCATATTTCCAACATAAATAGGTTCTGTTGCACCTGTAGTGTTGTTATTCCCCATCACCTCACAGCCATCATTTGTTATAAGATATCCTTGTTGATTAACTTTAAAGTTACCATCTCTAGTGTAAACTTGTTGACCATTTGCATTTCTTGCAACAAAAAATCCTCTACCATCAATAGCAAAGTCAGTCTGTTTATCTGTTGACTTAAATGATCCTTGAGTAAATACTGTTTCAACATCTGAAGTCTTTACACCTAAATTCATAGTACCTATATTATTTCTAACATATTTATCACCAGAAAGTTTTTGCCTATTAGATATCATAACGTCATCAAAACTCTGCTTTGTTAACAAACGTTTTTTATATCCATTATTATTAACATTAGCTATATTATTTGTAATTGTTTCTTCTTCATTCTGTAAAGTTATCAATCCTGATACTGAACTGTAAAATCCTCTTATCATATCCTTTGCTACTCCCCTTCTCCATTAAAAATTGTCTTCTGCTCACTTTTATAAATCATACCCATTTCTCTTGCTCTACTTTCAATTTGACTATCAGATAAACCTATAGTACTTTTATATCCCCACATGAATATAGCACCGAAAATCAATCCTATACCTACACCTAATAAAATTTTTTTATCTATAAAAAAGGCAATTTTATTTTCTATTTTTTGTATAAATCTTTTACTAATAATACTTCCCCCTTACTTATAGATAATCTATGACAGATTTCATCTTCACTCAAGCCTTCATTTAGAAGTTCTTTAATTTTTTCAGTTTTTTTACTATCTGCTATCTTTTCAGTATCTGAGCTTTTTCTTTTCATAGAATTATTATTAAAATTAATTTCTGATATTACATTGTTGTCAAATTTATTATAAAAACTATCTTCTTCAATAATTAAATTTTCTTTTTCTATTTTATCTTCGTATAAATTCTCATTATTCTTTATAATATTTAAATATTTTTTTATTTCTAATATTTCTTCTTGAAGTTCTGTTAAACTTTCCGCTACATTTTTCCTAAAAACCCCAAGTTCAATTTTATATTCATTGAGTTCATCCTTGCTCTTTTCAAGCACATTTTCAAATGAGTTATTTTTTTTTAACTTTTCTTCATTGTCATGAATTTCAAACGGTATAGATTCTTTTTTTAAAGCAATATAATTATATATCACTAAAACAAGTCCTATTAATATTAGTATTATAGGCATTATACACCTCCAATTTAATTAATCTACATAGTGAAGTTTTTTCATACATTCTCTTAAATTACGGATAGATCTACTATGTAGTTGGCATACTCTTGATTCTGATACTTCAAGAATTTTACCTATTTCTTTAAGTGTTAAGCCTTCATAATAATATAAATTTAATATCATTCTATCTTTTTCTTTTAAAAGTTCAATTGCTTGAGTCAATATCTCAAGCTTTTCCTTATCTTCTAAATATGAATGGGGACTTGGGCTATTTTTATCTTCAATAACTCCCATTAGATTTACATCCTCATCATCAGAAAATATAACACTTTCTAGAGAAACCATAGATATGTAATTTATGTAATTTTCAATTTCAGCAACCTCGCTTGAAGAGATCCCCAGGTAATTTGATATTTCTTGAGTCGTAGGTTCTCTTAACAATGTTCCTTGCAATTCCTCAATAGCTTTATTATACCTATTTAATTTATCCATAGCACCTTTAGATATTGGTCTATTTTTTCTAAGTTCATCAATCATAGCACCTTTTATTCGTATAGATGCATATGAAGAAAATTTCATACCTTTGCTATTATCGAATTTATTAATTGCATCAATAAGGCCAATCATCCCATAACTTACCAAATCTTCATATTCCATATACTTATTTTTTGCAAACATAACCCTAGAGGCAATATATTTTACTAATGGAATATATTCTTCTATTATTTGTTCTCTTCCATCAACTTCTTTTAGTGCATTCATCATAATTACCTCCCAATTCAATTCTCATTTATATTTTGATTATTATGTTAAAGCCCTTTGTTTTCTCATTATTTCAAATAATTCTTCTATGATTCTATCAGTTTGCGATTGTGAAATATCTAAAAATTTTATACCACACATTTTATTTCTATCTTCTGAAATTTCTATTCGCACAACTTCCCCATTAACAACAATTTCTGAACCCTTTATTCTCATTTTAATTGATAATATATCATGCATCTGAACATCTTCATTAATTTTCAGTTTTAATCCGCCTCCACTTAAATCCAACATCATTGCTTCTGTGTATTGTTCATCATCAACATCATTTTTATCTAAATTAGTTATATTTTTATAGTAAGCATTGTTTAAAATTCCTACTCTAAAATAATTTCTTCTTTGTATTCTTTTAATATTAATAGGTTCTGATAATTTGTAATACGGTATGTTTCCTTCTTTTCCTTTTGATAACACTTTAGCATTAAAACTATAGCATTTTCCGTTATCAAGATACATATTTATTATTACCATTTCACCACTATACAATACTAAATATTCACCTTCAAAAACTGGAACATTAATCTTTATCCAATCCTCATCAACATCAGTTATCAGGCTTTTATATGCTTTATCTTTTGCTATAACTTCGAGTCTGTCATTTACATCCAGTTGAAAATTATCCATGTGTAAAATCCCCCTTATGAAAATAAATTAAGTAGTTTTTTAAATAGTTTTTTTGCACCGCCTGTATTTACAGAGTCTTGTCCTAAAATTTTCATTGCAATATCTTCTATATTTTTAGAAGCATCACAATTAGGATATAAAGTTACAAATGGTTTTTGAGCTCTTACGCTTTGTACAAGTTTTCTATCGTCCAAAATATAACCTAAATATTCAATTTTTATATTTAAAAATTTAGTCACAGCTCTGTTAAATTTATTAAATGTTTCAATTCCTTCTTCTTTAGAAAACGCTTTATTCACTATAACTTTTGCGTTATCTTTTAGTTTAAAATGATCTGCTGCTTTTGCAAGACTGTATGCATCTGTAAGCGATGTTGGTTCAGGAGTTGTTATTATTATAAGTTCTTCTGATGCAGATATAAATGCTAATATATCTCTACTTACTCCAGCTCCAGTATCCATTAATATATAATCAAATTCATCAAGTTCAGATAATTTACTTAAAAATAACTGCCTTTCATTTTCAGTAAGTTCATGAACTTTATTTAAACCTGAACCTGCTGGAATTAAAGCAACTCCTTCATTCCCCTCTATAATTATATCCTTTAATGTCAAATCAGTAAATATAATGTCAAATATATTATGTTTAGGATATAGTCCCATAAGAACATCATCATTTCCCATGCCAAGATCCGCGTCAAAAATAAGAACTTTTTTACCATTTTTTTGTAAAGTAATAGCAAGATTCACAACAAAATTACTTTTTCCAACTCCACCTTTTCCAGATGTTACTGTTATAATTTTGCTAATATTATTCTTTTGATTTTCTTTTCCATCATTATCTGCTAATTTTCTGAGCGCTTCTGCTTGATCTAACATAGAGTTTCCTCCCCTAATATAAAGCGTGTAAGTTCCTCCTTAGTTGATAATTTTATATCATCTGGAACATTTTGACCAATAGTTATAAAACTAATAGGCTTATTAGAATTTCTTGATATATTATATATAGATCCATAAGCCGTTGTTTCATCAAGCTTTGTTACAATTACACTTTCATATCCAAGTTCAGAATAACCTTTTAATATACCTTTTATATCTTTGTTCTTAGTTGTAGCACTTATAACCATATTAACATGGTCTGGATTAGCTTTTTGGACAAATGCTCTAAGTTCTGAAATCTGCATTGTATTTTTACTGCTTCTTCCAGTAGTATCTATAAGTACAACATCACAATCTTCCATTGATTCAATTGCATTTTCCATCTCTTTTATAGTAATAACAACTTTAAATGGTATATTCATTATTTCTGCATATGTTTTAAGCTGTTCAATAGCCCCTATTCTATATGTATCGATAGTTATTAATCCTACTTTTTTCTTTTCAACAAGTGCAAGTCTGCCAGCAAGCTTTGCAATTGTAGTTGTCTTTCCTACACCTGTAGGTCCTACTAATACAACTTTTCCATTAAGCCCCTTATTAGTTACAAGAATATCTCTCTCAAAAATATCTCTTAATATCTCAGTTTCACTAATATCTTCATCTTTATAATCTAAAGCCATATTTATAATATCATCATAGAAATCTTCATCAATATCCAAATTATTCAATTGTTCTTTTAAAGAATCTAAATTTAATGAATTACACTCTTCAATTGACTCATCCATAGGTTCTAAAATAGTACTTTTATTCTCTATTACTTTATTTATCAAAGTTTTTAATTCTTCAACTTCTTTATGTACAGATTCAACACTAAGTTCATGATTATTATTATTTGAAGAATTCTTCCTGTAAATATCATTTTGTATTATTTTACTGTCATTATCTTCGACTCCCACAAGAGAATCAATAATTGAACCTTGTCTTTCTTTTTCAACATTACTATTATGTTCGTTTATCCTATTATTTAATTCTGAAGGCTTTTCCTTAGTTTGCGTTACTGCAATTTCATTCTCCATTAATTTTTTTATACTTTCAATAGACTTTTTAAATTCATCTTCTTCAGTAATAATATTTTGTTTATGATTATCATCTTTCTTTTCTTCATTAACAGAACTTTCAACTGCTGCTGTAACTTCTATTAATTTCCCGGAAAATAATCCCGAAAAACCTGATTTTCTAACTTTTCTTTGACTTATTATAATAGCATCTTTTCCGAGTTCATATCGTATTTTACTCATAGCTTCATTAATATTTTTAACGAGATATTTTTTTATGATCATCTATATTCTTACAACTCCTTCGCTATTAATTTGAACATCATTTGGTACTTCATTTAATGAAATAATCATTATTTGTGGGAATACCATTTCTATAAGCTTTCTAAATACTGGTCTTATATTAGGTGAAACAAGTATTATAGGCTGATTATTATAAAAATAAACGCTTTCCACGGTATCCTTTATTGCTCCAAGTATCTTCGTAGTCGTATCTGGATCTACAGTTGGGAATGATCCCTGAACTGATTTTTGAATATTATTTGCTACTATATCCTCTATTACTGGGTCTAAAGTTACAACATTTATAGTTCTGTTCTCATCTACAACTGTATTACATATAGTTCGCGATAAAGAAAATCTTACATATTCAGTTAATACTTCAAGGTCTCTTGTATTTCTAGCATTATCCGCTAATGATTCCATTATTGTAACTATATCTTTTATTGGAACTTTTTCTCTCAATAAATTCTGTAATACTTTTTGAAGTTCACCAATGGTTAATAAGTCAGGTATAAGTTCTTCAACAACAGCACTATACTTCTCTTTAGCATTGTCAACAATAAGTTTAACTTCTTGTCTTCCAAGTAATTCATAAGAATGGTTTTTAATTGTTTCTGTTAAATGGGTTACCATAACTGTCGTAGGATCAACTACTGTTAATCCCTTAATTTCAGCATCTTCTCTTTGATCTTTATTTATCCATACTGCTGGAAGACCAAATGTAGGTTCAATTGTTTTTATACCTGGTAAATCCGAATTTTCCCCTGTTGGGTCCATGCATAAAAGCATGCTTGGCATCAATTCAGAAGATACAACTTTTGTCCCTCTTATTTTAATTATATATTCATTAGTTTTAAGCTGAAGATTATCTCTTATTCTTATAGGTTGAACTACAATTCCCATTTCAATTGCACACTGTCTTCTAACTGATGCAATTCTTTGAAGCAAATCTCCTCCTGAGCTTTCATCTGCAAGAGGTATGAGCCCATATCCAATTTCCACTTCCATTGCTTCAACAGAAATTAAATTCATAACATTTTCAGGCTCTTTTCTTTCCTGTTGCATTATTTCTTCTTCTTCAGTTATAACCTCTTCCACTTGCTTTGCTGCATCTTCTTTATATAAAAGATATGTTAATCCACCCATTGCTACAGCTGCAACAAAGAATGGAATTTTAGGCATATTAGGAACAAGTCCTAAAAACAACATTACAGCACTTGCAATACCTGTAGCCACAGGGAATGCTGTTAATTGGTTTGATACAGTATCTCCAAAAGTTTCATCATTACCTGAACGTGTAACTAATATACCAGATGCTGTGGATATCAATAATGCTGGAACCTGACTTACAAGCCCATCCCCTACTGTTAACTTTGTATAAGTCTGAGCTGCTGTTCCTGCATCCATCCCATTAAACATTACACCAATAATTATTCCACCAATAATATTTATTATTGTAACTATAATACCTGCTATAGCATCACCTTTTACGAACTTAGATGCACCATCCATTGCTCCATAAAAATCTGCTTCAGCTTGAAGATCCTGTCTTCTCTTTTTTGCCATGGCATCATCAATCATACCTGAATTTAAATCAGCATCAATACTCATCTGTTTACCAGGCATAGCATCAAGTGTAAATCTTGCTGATACTTCTGAAACTCTTCCTGCACCATTTGTAATAACCATAAACTGTATTACTACAATGATAAGGAATATAATTATACCTACCACATAATTACCACGTATAACAAAATCACCAAACGCTGAAACTATGGTTCCTGCATCAGCTTCTGTTAAGATAAGCCTTGTTGAAGATATATTAAGACCTAATCTAAACAATGTAGTTACAAGCAATAGTGTAGGAAACACCGAAAGCTGTAATACATTAGTTGTAAACATGGTAATAAGAATTATAACTATTGATATAGTTATATTTAAAGCTAGTAGCAAATCTAGCATAATTTTGGGTAATGGAATAATTATCATAAGTACAATTCCAATAACTCCAAATGCTATTACCACATCTAAATTACTTTTTATGTCAAGCCTCTTCTCTCCTAACAAAATTCACACATCCCTCTTTTTTAATTGACATTGAACAATTGATAATTGACAATTTCACGATATATTAAATTATTTTTTAATACATACACTGTTTATGCCAATTGCTTATTACAATTATTCATTGCTTTTAGTTTTCTATGTCTTTCTACTTTTTGATCTTCATAACAATTGCAAGTATTTCCGCTACCCCCTGATATAATTCTGGTGGTATATCACTATCAATTTCTACTTTATCATACATCATTCTTGCAAGTGGTTTATTTTCAATTATCGGAATTTCATTTTCCTTTGCAATTGATTTTATTTTTAAAGCTAAATAATCAGCACCTTTTGCAAGAACCTTTGGTGCTTCCATATCTGTACCTTCTTCATATTTTAACGCAATAGCAAGGTGAGTAGGATTTGTAATTACTACTGTAGCATCAGATACTGACTGCATCATTCTCTGTCTACTCATTTCCCTCTGCTTCTGCTTTATTTTCCCTTTAAGCTGTGGATCCCCTTCTTGTTGTTTATATTCTTCTTTAACTTCCTGCTTTGACATCTTTAAATCTTGATTATGCATTTTAAACTGAACAAAATAATCAATAGCTGCTATTACAATAAGAACTATACATATTTGTTTAAAAATACCCAAAACAAGATTTTTAATTTCTACATTAAGACTTGGCAAATATATATTTGACATAGAAATTATTTGTTGATAATTAGAAGAAATATATCTATATGCAATAATACTTACAATTGATATTACTATAAGATTTTTACATAAATCAACAAGACTTCTCTTTGAAATCATATTTTTTATTCCCGATAATGGATTTAATTTCCCAAAAGAAGGTTTTAAAGGTTCTCCTGTTATCAAAAATCCAGTCTGCATTAAACTAGCAATAATCCCTCCAACCATGATTGGTAAGGCTATTGGTAACAATCCATAGGCAACTCTCATTATTACTGTTATTGATATTCCTGTTAATGAAAGTTTATCAAAATTATCTAACGTAGGTAATTGTAAAAAATAAATCATTACTTCTTTAAATCCATTTATCATCATATTCCAGCAAGCTGAAACAGCAATTGTACATACTACCATAGTTAGAGCCACACCAACATCTTTACTTCTTGCAATCTGACCTTTTTTTCTAGAATCCGATTTTTTCTTAGGTGTAGCTTCTTCTGTTTTATCATCACTGGCAAAGACAAACGCCAGTGGTACTACTGGTATGAGTTTAAATATTTTGTTGAATATATCTGGAAGTTCATATATAGCAGTTCCAATAATCTTAAGCATTGTTGGCATTATTATTAAAAATGTTATAAATCCAAGTATATTTTTTATAGGCATACCAAAAATCATTATTGGTATTGTAGGTACTGTCCTTGTTATAAGGCCTAAACAAATATCAGTCATAACTATTATTAAAACTATTGGTAGGGCTATTTTAACACCTAGTACAAAAAAATCTACTATTGTCTCAGCAGCTCCCATAACAGTTTCCTGATAAACTATTGTATGTCCTAATGGCACAATACTAATACTTTCATATATTGATTTTACAATTAATTCTTGACCATTAATCATAAAAAAGAATACTAGGGAAACAAAATAAAATAAATTCCCCATAAGAGTAGTTGATGTTTGTGTTGCAGGATCTAATACTGTAACCATTGAAAATCCTGCATGAATATCTATCCAGCTTCCAGCAAGCTTTGCTGCCTGAAAAACTAAATTTGTTATGTATCCTAATATTAAACCAGTTAATACTTCACTGATAATATAAAATGCAATCATATAATTGCTATCAATTGCCAGTACTGTATTGTGGTCAACTCCAGAAATTATTCCATATGATAATATCATAGAAAAACCTGTTTTAAACATTATTGGAGTCCCACTTGGAAAAAATATTTTTGTTGCTACAAAATAAGAACTTATCCTTAGAAATATTAAAAATATTCCTAGAAAGTAAGCTAAATCAATCAAAATGCTTACCTCCTTATGATGATATCCTTGAAATCATATCAAATATTCTATTTGTAAATGACACTACTGTGTGAAGCATCCAATTTCCAAGCATTAATCCTACAATTGCAGTTGCTATTAATTTAGGTACAAATGTTAATGTCTGTTCCTGAATCTGTGTAGTTGCTTGAATAATACTTATTATAAGACCAAGTACAAGAACCACAATAAGAATTGGTGCTCCAACTTTTATTGCTGTTACTATTGTATCTTTCACAACTCCATTTAGCATTATTTCACTCATATTATATTACACCTCACATAAAACTTTTTATCAGTTGTTCTACTAATAGATGCCATCCATTTACCATTACGAATAATATTAGTTTAAATGGAAGCGCTACTGTTGTAGGTGGTAGCATAAACATACCCATTGACATTAAAACACTTGCCACTACCATATCTATAACTAAAAATGGTAAGAATATTAAAAATCCAATTTCAAATGCTGTTCTAAGTTCACTAATTGCAAATGCTGGTACTAAGGATGTAAAAGGTATATCTTTAGCTTCAGCAATACTTTGTTTGTCAACATTGTTAATATCAATAAAAAGTTCTAAATCATCCTGTCTGGTTTCTTTTGCCATAAACTCTTTTAAAGGCTTTGATATTTCATCAATCGCCTGTTCTTGTGTTATCTTGTTTTCAAGATAAGGCTGAATACCATTAGTATTCATTTGACTATAAACGGGCTGCATTATAAAAAAAGTAAGAAAGATAGCAAGCCCTGTAAGAATTTGGTTCGGAACCGATTGAGTTACACCTATAGCTGTTTTTAAGAACGAAAATACAACTACTATTCTTGTAAAGCTCGTCACCATTATTACAATTGATGGAAGCAATGCAAGTACTGTAAAAAATATAAGTATTCTAATATTAGTTACATAATCTTTTGGAGAATCTGAACCATCTCCAAAAGAAATATTAACTTGTGGTATATCTGTAGTCGTTGGAGCTGCATGAACCTTTATAGCAAATATCATAAAAAAGCAAAATGCTGCTGCAAACATAAATAACATTTTTCTCTTATTTCTCATGTTTCTCTTCCTTTGATCTTATATTCTTTAATACCTTAGAAACATTATTTTTAGATGCTGAAACAACTTTGTTGTATCCATCCATAATTTCCTTATTATATCTTTTCTTATTTTCTTCTATTTCATTAATTTCTTCCTGTGATAGTTCTGACAGTTTTTCCATACTACTCCCAGAACATGTCATTATATACCCTTTTTTTCCAACTTTAACAACTAAAATTGCATTATCTTTTGTTACTTGAGTTCTTTCTATGACTTTTACATATTTATTATTATTTATACTTTCAACTTTTGTTCCTAGTATCTTATAACTTAAAAATATAATTCCTAGTGTTATCCCTAAAGCTATAAAAAGTTGGATACACATCTTAAAAAATTCAAAATCCATAACTTTACCTTATTGAACTATCATATTTTTAAATCTAATATCAGTTATTTTACCTTTTTGTAATTGTTTGTTTATAGCTACAATCAAATCATCTTTAATTTTTTGCTCATTATTTATATTATTTATAAAATCTGCCTTTTGTCCTTTAAAGTAAAATATAATTGTATCTCTTATTACTACTGTATTGGCTGTTATTTCTTCTGCCATTTTTTTGTTTGATTTATCATAACCTACAGATAATTCTCCCTTAAAGTATCTTTTACCACCTTCATCAGCTAAATTAACAGTGAACTCTTCTAAATCAACATATGCATTTTCAACAACAACTTCTTGAGCTGATACGGTTTTATTAGTCTTCATAAATAGATAAGCCCCACCGAAAGTTGCTCCTCCTAAAACTATTAATCCTAAAATGAATAGAACAACCATAAGGCCTTTTCCACCTTTTTCTTTTCCCTCAACCTTCTCTTTTCCTTTATCATTCTCTTTTTTAGCCATTACTATCACTCCTCATTATTTGAAACAATTAAAATATTAACTCTTCTATTTTGAGCTCTATTCTCGTCAGTACTGTTGTCAACCTTAGGTTTATACTCTCCATATCCTGCTGCTGAAAATCTTGTAGGATCCTGACCTTTTAACTGTGTAAAATATCTTAGTACATTTGATGCTCTTGCAGTAGATAAGTCCCAGTTATCTTTATATATACTTGTACTTATAGGCACATTATCAGTATGCCCTTCAATAACAATAGAATTCGGTAAAGTTGATATTAATGTATTTATTTTATCAAGTATCTCACTACTACCATCAATTAAATCTGCTTTTCCTGATTCAAAGAGTATATTATCTCTAAGCTGTAATACTACTCCATTTTCATCCTGTGCAATATCTATAGTTGTATTAAGCTGATTTTTATCTACAAATTCTTTTACATCTTCATACATGGTTTTTTTATCAACATTTTCACTTTGTTGTATAGTATTTTCTACCTTTGACTCTCCACCAAGTACAGGCTGACTACCTTGGTACATATCATATTGTAATATACTGTCGGCAGATTTTCCACTCATTATTGAAAATGCCTGAGAAATCGCCTGAACTTTTTGGGCATCAACTGTAGACATAGAGTATAATAATACAAAAAATGTCATAAGCAATGTAACACAATCAGAATATGTTCCTAACCATTCATCACCAGTTAATTCATTATTAGATGATTTCTTTTTTCTTGCCATACACTAAGCCACTCCTTCACTTACCTGAGCACTATCTCCATGTGTTTTGCTGTATTCTTCTCTTTCAGATGGTGATAAATAAGATATAAGCTTATCTTCAACAATTCTAGGATTAACACCTGACTGAATTGCAATAATTCCCTCAACCATCATTTCTCTCATATTGACTTCATAAGCACTCTTTGCAGATAAATTTTGTGCAATTGGTGTTGCAATTAAATTAGCAAGTAATGAACCATAATAAGTTGTAATAAGAGCCTTACCCATACCAGATGCTATTGTTGATGCATCTGAAAGATTTCCAAGCATCTGTATTAACCCAATAAGAGTACCAAGCATACCAAATCCTGGTGCAAAAGCCCCCCATGTTTTAAATATACTAGCTCCATTACCATGTCTTGTCTCCATACCTGCTATCTCAAGTTCAAGTATCTCCTTAATTGATTCTGGCTCAATACCATCAACAACCATTTGAAGACCCTTCTTTAAAAACTTATCCTCTAAATTATTAATTGCATCTTCTAATGATAAAAGCCCTTCTTTTCTAGCTTTTCTTGATAACTCACTAAATTTTGCAACTGTTTCTATACTTGATGAAGATGGCTCTTTAAAAGCCTGAATAAATAGCGTTCCAAATTTCTTAAATTCGGACATAGGAGTTACTATCATTACGGCTGCTAACGATCCCCCTATAGTTATTGCTAAAGATGGTGCATCCCAGAACAGATGCATCTCACTTAATCCTCCACTTGCCATACCATAAAACATCATACCTATTCCTAAAAGAAGTCCTATGGCCGTCAACATATCATTCTTTTTCATTTTAATGCCTCCTATATTTTGTATGTAAAGATTTTGTTTTTATATTTAATAACTTTACTCTTTACTTCTTCAACAGTTTCTAATACGATATACTTTTTACCATTAGTCAATGTAATTAATGTTTCTGGAACACATTCTATTTTTTCAATATGATCTGCATTAAGTACAAATTCTGTATTATTCATAGCAGTTAAATCTATCATAATTCTACCCCCTTTATAACATCAATTTAGACAATGGACAATGTACACATCCACTTTTTAATTAAAAATAAACTATTAGTGTTATTATACATTGTACATTATCAATTGTATCTATTTTTTAATACTCTATAGACAGAATAACCTTCTGTCTATAGAGTATATTTATTTTTAATTACTATCTCATTAATCCTGTTACTGTTTGAAGAATTTCATCTGCTGTATTTATCATTTTTGATGATGCCTGGAATGCTCTTGTTGCTGTAATCATATCTGTAAATTGCTCTGTCAAATCTACATTTGATGCTTCAAGACACCCTTGAATAAGATCTCCAAATCCTTTACTATTATCTAAGTTTGTATCTGCTGCAGATCCATCCTCATTTTTATCAATATTTATAGGAGTTTTAACAAGTACCGCACCTGAATTAGATGAAGCTTCATATAAATTTCCACCTACTGCTGTTAATCCAGCTGGATTTTTAAATGATGCCATAGCTACTTGTCCAAGAGCTGTTCTACTTCCATTTGCAAGAACTGCTGTTATAATACCATCCTTTCCTATTGTAAATGACTGAACCTTTTGATCGCTTGCTGGTATAACATTTCCATCAGAATCAGTATATTCTGGTACATGTACTGTATCTGGTATTCTTAATGGTTGAAGAGTTTTATTATCTACTGCTTTTATTACACCATCTGCATCAACATACTGCCCTACACCATTTTCATCAATACTTGATGGTTGTGACACAGGGGCTCCATCTGTAATTTCATTACCATCTTTATCATAAGTTTTAGCAGTTACTAGATATCCCATTACTCTATATCCATCTGATGTAACTAAATTACCTTCATAATCTAATTGAAAGTTTCCATCTCTTGTATAGTTTACAGACATATTTCCACCTGTAATACTCATATTATCATTTAATGTACTTCCAGCACCAGCATAGTCAATAATACCACTTCCAACGATAAAATAACCTTCGCCATCAACACATGCATCTAAACTTCTTCCTGTTGATAATGCATTACCTTGTGACATCACTCTATCAATACTTGCAAGTTTTGCACCAAGCCCAACCTGCTTTGCATTAGTACCACCTTTAGTTGATGTTGGTGATGTTGCTGTTGAGCTATTTTGATAAAGCATGTCTGAGAATCTAGCGCTTGATGCTTTAAATGCTGTAGTACTTACGTTTGCAATATTGTTACCTATAACATCAAGCTTAGCTTGATTTACTTTCATTCCACTTATTCCTGAGTACATTGATCTTAACATATTTTTTCCTCCGTTTATTCTCAATTTTATCTTAATTTAAAAGCAGTAAAGTGTTTTAATGTATATATAAAATCAATTGAAAATAATCGGTAATAACCTATGTATTTTTAAGCTTTTTCTTATGTGAATTTAAATATTATCTCATCAATCCTGTAATTGTCTGAAGTATTTCATCACCTGTTGTAATCATCTTAGATGCAGCTTGGAAACTTCTTGTTGCTGTTATCATATCTGTAAATTGTTCTGTTAAATCTACATTTGATGCTTCAAGACATCCTTGAATATAATCTCCAAATCCCTTACTATTATCAAGATTTGTGTCTGCTGCTGTACCATTTTCATTTTTATCAATATTAACTGAAGTCTTAACAAGTACTGGACCTGAATTTGCAGAAACTTCATATAAATTTCCACCTACTGCTGTTAACCCTGCCGGATTTTTAAATGATGCCATAGCTACTTGTCCAAGAGCTGTTCTGCTTCCATTTGCAAGAACTGCTGTTATAACACCATCCTTACCTATGGTGAAAGAGGCTATCTTTTGCCAACTTGCTTCTATTGTTTTACCATCAGCATCTGTATATTCTGGAACATAAACTGAATCCGGAATTTTTAAAGGCTGTAATTTTTTATCATCTGCAGCTTTTATAACTCCATCTGCATTAACAAATACACAATCACCTTCTTTAACTGGATCAGCAGCCGTTGTAGCTATTGAGCTTGCACCTGATGCTGGAGCTCCATCTGTAACTTCATTACCATCTTTATCATAAACCTTTGATGTTACTAAATATCCCATTACTCTGTAACCATCTGATGTAACCAAGTTACCCTCGTAATCTAATTGAAAATTTCCATCTCTTGTATAATTTATTGACATATTTCCGCCACTAATTCCCATGTTATTATCTATTGTAGTTCCTCCAGTTCCATAGTTTACTGTTCCAGAACCAACAACAAAATATCCTTCACCGTCAATACATCCATCTAATGTTCTTCCAGTTGATAACGCATTACCTTGTGACATTACTTTATCAATACTTGCAAGTTTTGCTCCAAGACCTACTTGTTTTGCATTAGTACCACCTTTATTAGCTGTAGGTGATGTTGCTACTCCTGAATTTTGATACAACATATCAGAAAACTCAGCTCTTGATGATTTAAAAGCTGTTGTTCCTACATTGGCTATATTATTACCTATTACATCAAGTTTTTGTTGATTAACCTTCATTCCACTTATTCCGGAATACATACATCTTAACATAATTTACTCCTCCAAATCATAATTTGTATAATCTGCTTCTGTCATTCCACAGATTGAGGCACCCTTTATTCAGTTATCAGTTATCAATTTACAGTTATCAGTTATGTATCTAACTGTTACTTGTTAACTGTTACTTGTTAACTGTTACTTGTTAACTGTATTGGTCCTGCCTATAAAATTACTACACTATCCACATTTGTGAATATATTCTCTTTAGCTCTTTCTTTCTCAACTGCTGTTATCAAAGTCTTATTTTCAACACTTGCAATAAGTGCAATATCTTTATAAATCATAACAGTATTTTTTGAGTTTTTTTCTTTTGCGATTTGGAATCCTTTTTCTATTTTATTCATGTCATCTTCTGTAAAGTTAATCTCATTAAGCCTTTGTGCTGCATGTTTAGATACTGTAAAACCTTCTTTTTGGTTTTTAACATCTTTTAATACATCTCTAAAGCTCTTATCCTCTTTTGTGCTTTTTACATTTAAATTATTTTGATTATTACTAATGTGTTCAAAATTTCCTACAGAATATGCTTGTCCATTAATTATCCTATAGCTCATTTAAATACCTGCTATTTGGGATAATATTTCATTTTCTTTTGTAATACTTTTTTGATTATTTGCAGCATGTGAAGCTATTGCTGCTTTAATTCCCTCTGTAGTACTCTTTGTATTTGAACTTACCTCTTCAGTTGAATCATCCTTATCACTTTCTGTAATCGTTGTATGATTCTTAACTGCTTCATCCATAACTTCATCTGTTAAATTACCAGCAATAACTATGCTAGTATAGTTATACACCTTTGTTTCATCTGTTTCATTTCCTTCATCATCAAGGAATGCTACTGTAACATTAACCTGACTTCCTGCCTTGTCAAGATATGCACTTTTAATCACACATTTTTTAGCAGTTGTAACTGTTGTACTTGTTGTAGTTGTCTTTCCATCACTATCTGTTGATGTTACATTTTTAGTTTCAGTTTCTACAACTACTGCTTTTGCACCACTGTCTGCCAATGCTTTTGCTGACAAGAAATTAGAATTCAATGCAGTTTCAAAGTTTGCACTAGTATATCCTGAATCAGAAGTACCAATAACTCTACTTATTTCATAATTAGAATAAGTCCCTGTAGCTGCATCTAAGACAGTTGCATATGTATAAGTTCCACTCTTAAATACTTGAGTAATAAGACCAAACTTATTGTTTCCATCTGCATCTCTGTCATTAAGAATTGCAACTTGTCCAACCATTTGCTGATAAGAAAAGTTTCTCATTGTCGTATTCAGATTATTAAGTTGTTCTATACTAGCAAATTCCGCCATCTGAGTAACATATGCTGTTGAATCTTGATCTTTAGTTGGATCCATATTACTAAGTTCAGCAACTAATATATTCATGAACGCATTTTGTCCAAGTTCTGTATTAGAGCTAACAATTGCTGTTCCTCTATCTGTATAACCTAAAGCATTTGTAACTTTTGTTGCCATTTACCTCACCTCCTATGCAAGAAAATCTAATGTTGTATCAATCTCAGCATTATTTTCAAATATATCTTCATCATTTTGAATTTCTAAAGAATTTCTTGAAGCACCTGTTGATGAACTTTTATTCTCATCTCTTCCTTGTTCTTGAGATAATGTTCCACCAAACCCTCCATCTTTAAAGAAAGTTGTATCTTCATTATATAAGTCAATATTAACTTCAGATATTTTTATGCTTTGATCTCCAAGTTCTTTTTTAATTTCTGCAAGGTTTTGTGATAGTAATGCAGTAGTTTCTTTTGAGTTTGCTTTTAAGTTTGCTTTCATCAATCCATCTTCTTGAATCAACTTTATTGTTATTTCTCCAAGATTACCTGGGTTTACTTTTACAGTTAATTCCTTAAGATTATTTGTGGACATATACTTTACATCTTGTATTAAATCTTGAGTAAAAGTAGCCTTATTTACTGTAAGACCTCTTACAACAGTATTTTGTCCTTGAACATTTTGAGTTCTTGATGCAAATAAGTTAATTTTATTATCAACTGAATTATCCTTATTATCATCTAATAATGAGTTTAAAAATTTATCCTCTTTAGAAGTTTCTTTCTTACCACTAAACATTTCATTATTTTCATTCTCATTACTACTTTGATCTTGAGAATAACCTTTGTTAAGCATCTCTTCAAGGGTCAATACTTTCTTACCATTATTATTGGCATCATCAATCATGTCTGTAAGTTTTGAAATTATGTCACCTAGGCCATCTTTCATTTTATCCGAAACTTTTGATTCATCTGATAATTGCCCTTGTAAATGCGATAGTAAGTCTTTCATACTAGTTAACGATTCTGAGTCAAAACTACTTTTAGCATTTTCACTACTTAATAATTCTAATAATTGATTTAATACTTTTAAAGAATCGCTTCCTGAAGTTTCAAGAGACATATCTTTAATTTCTAAATTTAATTGTTGATTTACATTTGAATTATCCTTTAATCCAAGTAAATTGTTAAGAGAATTTAATAATGATTCGATTATTTCATTAATCTCATCTTTATTTGTAGAATCCTCTTCACTTTTTTCTTTAAGTTCTTGAATTTTATCCTTTAATTCTTTTAATCTAGTATCTTCTTCAGAATTTTTAGTATTTTTATCAGTAACCTTATTGCTATATTCCTCAGAACTCTTCTTTGAGTTTAATACGTCTTTAAAATCATCTTTTTTGTTGGATGTCTTATAATCGGATTTGTTATTATCAAAAGCACTACTTACTTCTTTGGAAGTTTTGTTTTTCACTGTACTTGATAATGAGTTGGAACTCTTTGATGATAGATTTAAGCTACTTTCACTAAAATCTAATGAGATTTGTGACGTCATAACCATAATTTTCACCTCCCTCTTTATAAATTTCAAATTAAGACTGTGCATTTTTATATTTCAATGCACAATTCACATTTCAACTACCCTCTAAATTAAAATGTCAATTACACATTGAAATATTAAATGTTTTTATTTCTCATAAATGCATATAATGCTAACTCATCAAGATTTATTTGTTCAATGCGTTCCTGTTCCTTGACAAATGCTGAGCGTTTCTTTTCCTTTAATGTCTCTACAGTCTTTCTTTCAATTTGCTTTTCTATTAATTCTCTTCTTCTTTTATCAACTTCAAGATTCTTTGATAACAAATCATCTTTTGCTGTTTTTATACCCCTTTGTAACCCTTGTACATAATACCTTTTTAATTTTTGATAAACTACATCCTCATGTTCACTTATCCCTTTGTATTTATCATAATTATTTTGTAGATCTTCAATTTTTTCTTCAATCTTTCTTTTTTCTCTCTGACTTTCAGTAAAAAGTCTTTTACTTTCTTCCTCTTTTTCTCTTCTTATATCAAGAAGTTTATCGAGACTAAACTTAAACTTTTCTGCCATATAATTCATCACCTCGTTTAACATATAAGGCATTACAAAAATAACAAGTCACATATGCCTTAATTTAAAACTGACAGCAGGTAATTAATATTTTTAATCACCTACTATGCAATTTAATTTATCTAAACATTGATACTAATTCTTGCTGCGTTTCATCAAAAGAAGTCTTTTCATCAATTCCTTGACATAAAAAATTATTTAACTTGTCATTGTAAGCCACTGCCATATCAATCTTTTTATTACTTCCTTTAACATAAGCACCTATATTTATTAAATCTTCCGAATCCTTATAAGTTGCAAGTAAATCTCTGGCTAATGATGCTGAATCTTTATGATCCTTTGGTGCAATCTGGCTCATAAGTCTACTTACACTATTTAAAACATCAATAGCCGGATAATGGTTTTTATGAGCTAAATCTCTAGATAAAACAATATGACCATCAAGTATCCCTCTTACTGCATCTGCAATTGGTTCATTAAAATCATCACCATCAACAAGAACTGTATAAAAAGCTGTTATTGAACCATCCATAGATGTTCCTGCTCTTTCCATAAGCTTTGGAAGCTTTGCAAATACAGAAGGTGTGTATCCTTTAGTTGCTGGTGGTTCTCCAATTGCAAGTCCAACTTCTCTTTGAGCCATTGCATATCTCGTTACTGAATCCATCATTAATATTACTTTTTTACCTTGATCTCTAAAATATTCTGCAATTGCAGTGGCTGTAAGTGCACCTTTCATTCTTATTAATGCTGGCTTATCTGATGTAGCACAAACTACAACAGACTTTTTCATACCTTCTGGTCCCAAATCCTTCTCCATGAATTCAAGAACCTCTCTTCCTCTTTCACCTATAAGAGAAATAACATTAACATCTGCTTTTGCTTCTCTTGCAATCATTCCAAGAGTTGTACTTTTACCAACACCACTACCTGCAAATATACCTATTCTCTGTCCATCTCCAACAGTTAGAAAACCGTCAATTGCTCGAACTCCCGTAGGCATTATTTCTTTTATTCTTTTTCTTTTCATAGGATCAGGTGCTTCATTTTCTAAAGGATAGTCATCACCATCATATTCAAGACTTTCACAATCCAATGGCTTCCCTAAACCATCAATTATATGTCCAAGAAGTTTATCTGAACATTTTACACTTAAAGGTTTATGTTGTGGTACAACCCTACATCCTGGAGATATACCTATAAGTTCGTCAAGAGGCATAAGTATTACAAATTCATCTCTAAATCCTACAACTTCACAATTAATTGGTAAATTTCTTTCGTTATAAATAATACATAGTTCGCCTACAAAAGCCTTAATTCCTTGTACTTCTATAGTAAGTCCAATTACCTTTTTTACAATTCCCTCACTATACATAGGAGATGTACTATTAATTTTCTTTAATATTCGCTCAAAATTCACCTCTAAATCAATCATAGCTATCCCTTTCCAATGAACAGTTGACAATTGACAATTGACAATTATAGATAAAATTATTCTATAATTTTTTCACTTGTAAATTGTAACAGTTTTTCATTCTATTCTATCTTATCTACATTTATATTTCATATTTTATTATCCTAAAATAGCTTTCTTCACCTGTTCCATTCCAACATCTACACCAACTTTTACAATACCACTTGGCTTTTCCAATATAGCATTGCCAGGTTCCATTGAATCATCACTTATTACAAAAATCTCACTTTTTATTGCATATGATAACTTCCATCTTTCACAATTCTTTTTTAATTCATCAACATGAAGTGAATTAGATCTTAAAATAATGCTTTCTTCACCTTTAGAAATTTTGAAAGCTTCTTCAATTAAATCGTTCATTGAATCATTTTTATCTAAAGACCTTCTTGTTATGCTTTCTGCAATGTTTAAAGCAAGTTTTATAACTTCATTTTTCTTACTATCTAAATATTGTGCATAATCACTTTGAGCAGATTTAAGTAATTTTTCAGCATTTTCTACTATACCTGCTGCCTGTTTTTGAGCATTTTCTATAGTTTCATCATAAGCTTTCTTATAGCCATCATCATATCCATTTTTCATTCCCTGCTCATAGCCTTTTTCATATGCATTTTTTTCTGCATTACTTGCTTCCATCTGAATTCTTAAAAGAAGAGCCTTTTTTTCATTTTCAGCATCCTGAATTATTCTCTGACCTATTTCTTCATATCTCTTTAATAATTCTTCAGGATCAATTTGTGGACTATTTGCTTTTTCTTTTTCATTTAAAAGTTCTTCTTCAAGCTGATTTTTTCTAGCTTCTTCCATTGCTGCAATCTGAGCTTTGCTAACATATTCAGTTGTTATAACTCTTTTTTCTCCAGGCTTAGCAAATCCATTTTTTATGAGACTATACGATGATTGCATCTTCTCCACCTCTCGAAATTATAATTTCATTAGCATCATCTAACCTTCTAATAATAGAAACAATCTTTTGTTGTGCCTTTTCAACATCAGTAATTCTAACTGGTCCAAGGAATTCCATATCTTCCTTCAATGAAGCAGCAGCTCTCTTTGATTGATTTCTATAAATACAGTTTGCAACTTCATCTGAGCAACCTTTAAGAGCAAGAGCAAGATCACTTGCTTCAACTTCTCTAAGAATTCTTTGAATCGATACATCATCAAGAGAAATAACATCTTCAAATACAAACATAGAGCTTTTAACTTTATCAGCAAGTTCTGCATCTTCTCTTTCAAGTCCTTCTGTAATATTCTTTTCAGTTGTTCTATCAACTGAATTTAATATTCCAACTAATGTCTCAACACCACCAAGACTTGTCATTTCTGTTCTTACAACAGAAGATAATTTACTTTCAAGTACTGATTCAATTTCTTTAATTACCATAGGTGATGTAGTATTCATAGTTGCTATTCTATAAGCAACTTCACTTTGAGTTTCCTCTGGAAGTTCTGCCATAACCTGAGCAGCCTTATCAGGCTGTAAGTAACATAATATAAGTGCTATAGTTTGAGGCTGTTCTGCTGTTATTACATTAAGAAGCTGCTTAGAATCAGCCTTTCTCGCAATTGAGAAAGGTCTGTACTGAGCTGTTGCTTCTGATACTTTATCAAGTATTTCATTAGCTCTTTGTGTTCCTAATGCTTTTGATAGAAGTTGCTTAGCATAATCCATTCCGCCTTCAATAATATAATCTCTAGCCTTATTTATTTGTAAAAATTCATTTAATATTTCTTCTCTTTGTTCTGCTGTTACTGAAGTAATATTAGCAATTTCATAAGTTATCTTCTGAATATCACTTTCTGGTAACTTTTTAAGTATACCTGATGATGCTTCAGGCCCAAGAGTAATAAATAATATTGCCGCCTTTTGTACACCAGTAAGTTTACGTTCTTCCTTTGCCATAGCTATCACCTCTCATTTTCAGTTAACCAAGATTTAATTATTTCTACTACTTGTTCTGGTTTCTCTGTAGCATATTTCTTTATTTCATTTTCTAAGTGAGATTTTTGTGTTTTAGTCTCAAATTCAATTGGATCAAATGCATCAGGTTCCTTAGGAATTATTGTATCATCAATTAATGTATCCAATAATTGTTCTTCTTCTTCTTCCTTCTTCTTTCTTCTCTTTAGAATGAAGAATATAATTGCACCTAATAGGATTGCACCGATTACTCCACCTGCAATCATCATCATTGTCTTTTTATTTGCTGCTTCTTCAGCATTCATTTCTTCTAATGCTGCTTGCGCCTTATCTATACTACTTGTATCAAATGTCATTCCACTTACAGTAATTTGATCTCCTCTTGTTGCATCTATGCCTATAGCATTTGCAACACCATCTTCAAATTCCTGTTTTTCTTCCTGTGTAAGCGTCTTATTAAGATAAACTGTTGCAGTCAACCTATCAACTTTTCCTTGAGCTTGTATTGTCTTACTTTCACTTTTTCCAGAATCATAATTAGTCTTCTGTTCTTCCTTACTTGAATTTGAAGATGAATTATTATCAACAATTTCATTGCTCATATTATTATCGACAGGACTTTCAGATGCTGTCCCATCACCATTTTTGTTAGTTTCCTTCAAAGTTTCTTGACTTACAATAACCTTATTAGGATCAATTGTTGTTTCTGTCTGTTGTTTAGAATCAAAATCAAGATTTGCCTTTACAACTGCTGTAACATTACCTTTACCTACAATAGGTTCTAATAGACTAACAATTGACTTTTGAAGTCTATCTTCATACTCCTCTTCAGCCTTATGTTGTTTTGATATAGTTTCAGAACTTACTTGACCATTTGCTTCTTCATTTATATCTTTAGTAAGTAAATTTGAATTTTGATCAATAACAGTTACATTTTCTTTTGGAACATTTTCTATACTTGTAGAAACTACAGCAACAATTGCTTTAACTTGATCATCAGTTAAAGTAGCTCCTTCTTTAAGTTTTATTGTAACAGCTGCTGAACCTTGTGTTTTATCCTTCACAAAAACAGAACTATCAGCTTCTGTAATATTAACCTTAGCATTATCTATTGGTTGTAAACTTTTTATTACTTTTTCTATTTCTCCTTCAAGCATTCTTTTCTTTTTAAGCTTGAATTCTTCATCTGTCATACCAAATGAACTTTGCTCATCCATAAGTTCATAGCCTGTACTTCCTGACTTAAGTTCTGGTGCAAGCTCCAATTTAAGCTTGTCAACTTGATTTTTAGGAACCCATATAGTGTTTGTAATACTATCTATTTTGTTTTCAACTTTATCTGTTGTTAAACGATCTACTACAGTTTTTGCATCGGCCGTATCTAAATTAGAAAATAAAACTGCATATTTATTTGATGTTGAATAAAATACAGCGCTTACAATAGCTATTAAAACTGCTACTACTGAGGCAATCACTGCAATTTTAATCTTCTTATTCTGAGATTTAAACTTCTCAAAAAGTTCCTTAACTTTTTCTAAAAGTTTTTTCATTATTTAGCTCTCCTCACATATTACTACAATTGCAGTTTTGATAATGTTTCATATCCTTCAAGTAATTTATCTCTTGTTTGTGTTAAAAACTGAAGACATAAACTAGCTTCTTGGTTCTTTATCATCACTTCATCAATATTTATGTCGTCTCCCCTAACAAATGCATTGGTTGCAGCATCAGACTCTACAAGTTTTTCATTTGTTCCATCAATTGCTTTTTTTAAAGCATTACTAAAAGTATCATCCTTTGTAACTTGAGCACTATCATCTACATTATTAAGATTGCTATTAAATCTAGCATTAAATAAAGCTTGCTGTCTTGCAAAATTCTCTTCAATTCTCATAATTTACATTCTCCCTACTTTCCAATTTCTAATGCCTTTGAAAACATACTTTTCAGAGCGTTAAATGTATCAACATTTGCTTCATAAGATCTTGTCGCCACCATCATATCAGCCATTTCATTTAAGACATTTACATTAGGCATAGTCACATATCCATTTTCATCCGCATCAGGATGACTTGGATTATACTCTTTTCTTAAAGGTGAATTATCCTTTTCAACTTTAACCGCTTTAACTCCTGCGATTTCTTTATTTGCATCCAGTGCCTCCTGAAATACTGCTATTCTTCTTACATATGGTCCACTTCCATCAGCACTTCTTGTAGTGCTTGCATTTGCCATATTAGAAGTTATTGTATCCATCCTAAGTCTTTCAGCAGAAAGACCAGTAGCACTTATCTGCATTGATTTAAATGCATTCATTTAACATCCTCCTCTACTTAATCCCATAGCTAGCATCCGTAACACTATATACCACTATGTTGAATTTAATAGTTTGTTATATGTGTTTTTCTTCAAATATGATATAACGGCTGCACGCTCCTGGATGAGTTCAACTAATATTAAGCTGGAGTAAAAACTCCACCTGAAAAGTTTCACTTTATAACAGATTTCATCCCATTGAATTTGTTATTGATACTAGTTATTAACGCATTGTATTTTAATGTATTTGCAGCTTGATTAACTTTTTCAATTTCCAAATCAACATTATTTCCATCTGATCTCATGCTTGTACTATTATCTTGTTGTATTGTTATGTTATTTCCATATGTATTACTTTCATCACCATACAAATGACCTTCTTTAGTTCGCTTTAGATTTGATGAACTATCAGTATAGTGATTTTCATTAGTTGTCCTTAGTTTAAAACTTGAATCCGAATCATTTTTTAAGTTTTCTTCAAACACAACACCAAATCTTTTATAATTTTTAGTATTTATGTTAGCCATATTATTTGATATAGTTTTTGCCCTAACATTTGATGCCTTCAATCCTGATTTAAGCAAATCATAAGTATTTTCCCTAGTACCTGACTGTATTTTCATAAATCCTCCCAAATTCCCTTTCAAATCTCTAATATAGTTATTATTCTTATAATCAATCTACTTACAATTATAGAATAATATGAGTTTTTTCGCTATATTTTTTTCTTTTTTTATATTCAAAATTATTTTAACCGAAATTTTTTACATATTTTATGTAATCGTCTTAATTTAAAAATTTTCACCACTCATAATTTTGATAATAAATGCAAAATCACGTAAAATTATTTATTTACTCTCAAAAAAAGCCACTCGAAAAGCAGCAAGTTTAATACTAGTTTGTATAAAATAAACTAGTAATAACAAAGGTACATACATTTCCCCCGACAACTGGCTGACATAAATTCACAAAAAACCCTTAGTCCCTATAGCTTTGCGTCATTAACTTTCGTTAATTTTGCCTATTCAATTATATAACATATATATTATATACTATATTCTCTCATTTTTCTACAGTTTGAACATTTTCACAACACATTTTACTCTAATTTACTATTATTCAAGTTTATATCCAATTTTATTCTTTGTAACCACTGGACTCTTTGTCAATTATTTTACATAACAAAAGACAGATAAGAATTTTTTATTACAATTTCTTATCTGTCTTTTTCATAATCAATATTATTATTTTTATCCACAATCATCATCAAAATAAATCTATCTAGGAATATTACCCAAAATCTGCAATGCATCCTGTGGAATATTATTAGCTTGAGCAATTAAGCTAATTGATGACTGAACTAATATTTGTGATGTTGAATATTCTAAATATTCCTTAGCCACATCTGCATCACCAATCTTACCTTGTGCACTTTGAAAATTAATATTTTTAGCACTCAGATTTTCTGCTGTTTCTTCAAGGCTATTTTGAATTGCACCATAATTCCCTCTAACTCGAGACACCATAGTAATTGCATTATCTATAGACCCTAAATTTTCTGTTCCTTTTGTCATATCAAGGCTATCTATACCTAAATTTTCTACACTTAAATTATAATAAGGAATCTCAACAGATTCATCTCCTAATGCCCCTATTATAGATTTCTTATAATTAGCATCAAATCCAGTAACACTTTCATCAGACATACCTATTCCATTAAACTCAGTATTATTAACAATATCCTTAATTCCATCTCTCAATGAATCTATTTCATCTTGAACAGCACTTACATCATCACTAGATAATGATCCATTAGATCCCTGAACTGTTAATTGTCTCATCCTACCTAACATATCATTTACTTCTTGCATAGAGCTATCAAAAGTCTGAATCATAGAATTAGTATCTTGTATATTCTGTTCTGCTTTCTTACTGCTTAAAAGTGTTATTTTTAAATTTTCATTTTGTCCAATTTTACTTGGATTATCCTTAGCAGAATTAATTTTCATTCCACTACTTATATTATTAAGAGCTTTAGACCCTTTAGAAATATTATTGCTATATGTTCTGTATATATTTAAAGAGAACATATTTTTATTTAATCTCATTAATAAATTTCTCCCTTCAACAGTTGACTAAGCTCTTACATCTATTTTGTTACCTAAATTAGGATCTACAGCATTTCCTATCATTTCTGTCATTTGAGTAGCTGCTTGAACTCCATCATCCATTGCCATTTTAGTAACTGATGTTGCAACCTTTGTTGCTAGTGATGCCTGACTTAAATTCATTGCTAAACTTACTATATCCATTTCATTCAAATCCCTTCTATATTTACTTTAATACTTATATTATCGACTAATATTGTATATTATTTAGGTAATTTAGAACTAATTTATCACCTTTATCAAATAATGTGCTTAATCAAAACAACAAAAATAGATAAAATACTAACATTATAATCTCACCTGACTTGTCGGATAAACAATAACACCTATTGTTTAAGGCACATTATTTTACTATAAATATATATTTCATATATTGTAAAAATAAATTTTAATTACAGGTAAAATCACCTATAATTAAAAAATACAGAAAAAAGGCTATTACAAAAGTAACGCCTTTTCTCAATTTTGATATTCTATTATCTTAATAATTGTAATACTTGTTCTGGTGCTGATTTAGCTTGAGCAAGCATAGCTTGAGCAGCTTGTTGTAATATGTTATTCTTTGAGTATTCACTCATTTCTGAAGCCATATCAGTATCTCTTATTCTCGATTCTGCTGCTGTTAAATTTTCAGAAGCAGTACCTAAATTATTAATTGTATGTTCCAATCTGTTTTGAATAGCCCCTAAACTTGAACGTTGTGAAGAAACATTCTTAATTGCTGAATCTATTGTATCTAATGAACCTGATGCATTAGTTCCAGTTGATACATCAATTCCCTTTATTGTGAATGTCTTTCCATCTGCTACATCTGCATCTACTAATCCTGCTGCTGTAAGGTCAACTGTTGTTCCATCTGTTAATTTCAATGCATTTGCTTTATTACCAGTTAATGTACCAACTAATTTATCACCTAATAATAAATTAGTCCCTGAAACTGTATAATCACCTGCTGCTAATTTTCCTAAATTATTTGTAGTATTAGCTACACCTTTTGCTAATGTAACAGTACTATCTCCATCTTTATTTATAGAAACTGTACTTCCATCAGTAATAGCATGTCCTAAAGCTATTGTTGTAGCACCATCAGCTAATGTTATTTGTCCATTACTAGTATCTATTTTTCCTACTTCATTACCTTTTGCATCTGTAACTTTTGTACCATTAATTGTATAATCGCCTTCTGTTAATTTATCTTTTGCCACTCCAGCAACTGTGTTTAATTTTGCTCCACCAGTTAATCCTAAACCATTAGAAGTCATAGTTCCAATTGATATATCCATATTTTGTCCAGAATTTGCACCAATTTGTAATGATCCTGAGAAAGACCCATCTAATAAGTTTTTAGTATTAAATTCAGTAGTAGTTGCAATTCTATCAATTTCAGAAGTTAATTGAGTAATTTCCTTTTGAATTGCGTCTCTATCGTCAGTAGTATTAGTATCATTACTAGCTTGCACTGATAATTCTCTCATTCTTTGAAGAATCGAATGAGTTTCATTTAAAGCACCTTCAGCTGTTTGAATTAATGAAATACCATCTTCAGCATTTGTTGAAGCCTTGTCTAATCCTCTGATTTGAGCTCTCATCTTTTCAGAAATTGAAAGACCTGCAGCATCATCTCCAGCTCTGTTTATCTTTAAACCTGAGCTTAATTTTTCCATTGATTTCGAAGCTGCTCCACTATTGATTCCCATGTTTCTTTGTGCGTTCATTGCACCTAAATTGTGATTAATTATCATTGTAAATTCCTCCTTGATTTTAAAAATATGACATCCATGTCACTTTTACTACAGTTTACTTAAATAAACTTTACACTTATATTCTCGACTTATTTTTTATATACTTTATACTTTATTATATTTTTTTATATCTTAAATATAAGTTTTATATTTTCATTTTCGTATTTATTATCATATACTTTATACATATTCACATTATTTTTACATTTTTTTATTGAAATTTGAGGGAACATATCCAATAGCAGTATACTGCATATTTGCTGCATGCATCGTTCTTAAGTTTTTAATCTTTCTTTTTATGTCTATCTGTTCATTCTTTACAAGCTCATTTAATTCTTTTTCCAACTCAATAATCCCCGTTGATTTTCCAGCACTTATTATTTCATCTTGTGAAAAATCTGATTTCCTTATAGATTCCAATAATTCTCCTCTCTTTTCCAACAAATATTTTATACTCCCATCAATTTTAACTCTATCCATAATTTGCAAAGTCAATTCTCTATATTTTTTAAAAATTTCTTCTAAAGTCATCTCTTCTACCTCAATTCATCAAATTACTACGAACTTATACCAAGCATGGAATATAACGAATTTGTCTGAGCATTCAACTTTTCAAGCATTACTTCTAAATTAGAGTATTTTTTATATAGAGCTGTTTCTTTAGTTGTATATTTCTCTTGTAATTGTTCTATTAACTTCTTTTGTTTAGTAATATTTTTACTCAAAGTATTACTACTAGCTGTAGATGTTCCATCAAACCCAATCCTCTTAGATAAAGATGAACTACTTGATTTAAATTCACTATTCAGCACCGATTGTAATTGGGTTAAAACTCCACCTTTATCTATAACATTACCATTTTCATCTTTTGTTACTGATCTTGTAAATAAATCCTTTACTTCTTCAGCATTATTTTGAAGTGCTTTTGACAATTTATCTTCATCTATTTTAAAAGTTCCATTTTTTGTTGTATAATTATCCACAGGTTCTATTCCTATAGATTCAAGTGTTAATCCAGTACTACTCATCATTGATGACATCGTGCTCTTCATTGCACTTTGTATTCTTCTCAAATCACTATCATTTCTAAGAAGCCCTGTTGAAGCTTTCTTTTCCCATGATTCTATTTCAGATTCAGACATTTCTTTTTTTTGTTCTTCCGTTAAAGGCATATAGTCTTTGTCTCTAGTCTCCCATAATTTATCATTAATACTTTCCATTAATTTATTGTAGTCACTAATAAAACTTACTATGGTGTCTTTTAAATTAGATATATCAGTTTCTCCACTTAAAGTTATAGCGCCACTACTTATCTCAGTAACTGGAATTCCGCCTTCTTCTTGTGTTGTCTTTATTATAGAACCATCCTTTTGTGTATGCGTAGTAGTCGTAATCCCATTTTCCTTAACAGTTGTAGTTTTTCCATCATTTGATATTATTGTTGTTTTTGCACTCTTGTCATTCACATCTAAATGATTAAACGCATCATTTGTTGCTGTTGTTGTTGTTGTTGTTGTTCCTCCTTCCGTTACGGATATAGTTTCCACTACCGTTCCATCTGATAGTGTTTTAGTTATTTTAACAGTTTCTTTTCCATCATCTGCTGTGTTTTTTTCAACAGTTACATCTTTATCTGTTTCTGTTAAATTACCATTAACAATAAGATTTCCATTATCTGTCTTAGAAACACTTATTTCATCATAAATTTTTGTAGTTGTTTTTGATCCATTCTTTACTATCGTCTTTATACTATCTTTTTCTACAGTAGTTATAGTATCATTAGCTCCGCTCTCAAGTGCTGTAAGATGATTTGAAGATTTAACCGGATCTGCAGTTATCGCATTCAGAGTAAATTGAATATTATCAACAGAAAATGTATTACTAGGTTTATCTATTGTATATATTTCATTTCCTTTTTTAATAGAACCTTTAGCATTTTGACCTATAACCGCATCTGTTGATGTTGATATTTTAAATGATACATTTTCCCCCATTTCTCCAGATTCTATCATTATACCTTGAGAAAATTCACTATACTTTGCTGTAATATTAATACCTTCACTTTTTAATGCAGTATTTAAAGCCTTTGCCGTAGCCGTCATATCTACATCTTTTCCTGAAGAATCAAGGATAATATCTACAGATACAGTTTTTCCATCCATTTCTATAGATATCTGTTTATTTTTTAAATTTCCATCACTATCTATCAAGTCGTCAGATATTACTTTTGTACTCGCTTTAGTTGCAAGTTGAGTTACTGTAACCTCATAATTGGTTACATCAGCACCAGCATATCCCTTTGCTGTAACAGCAGTAGACTTATTTCCATTAATATCTGTAGATGTGAATTTTACCGATTCGTATGCACTATCTTTTAAAAGACTATCTCCACTTAATAAATCAAGATATTTATCATAAAAATCCTGAGCCTGTTGAACAATTTCCTTAAGCTGTGCCTGCTGATATTCATAAACCTTCTGTTGTTGATAAGCCTTATCAATCTTATTCTGCTGAGTTGACAATGATTGCTTAACGACCGTATCAACATCAATACCTGAATTTGTACCCGTAATTCTATTTGTCATATTAATTCCTCCAAACTATGTATTTTATTTTATAAAATTAATAAACTCTTATTTCTTAGCTCTTTTATAAGCTTCATTCCACGTATCTCTTATTCCTTCAATCAAAGGAAAAACTTCATCTATAATTGCTACATCTTTTTTTATGTTAGCTTCAAACAGTTTATCCTTAATGTATGCATATACACTAAACATCTTAACTGCCCAATCTCCAGCTTTTTGATCTAATGTAGACATTAATTCAACAAATATATCTTGAACTCTAACTAAAGAATTGTGTGCTTTTTGCATATCTTTGTCTAAAATAGCTTGTCTCCCAATTTTAGTAAACTTAACCGCACCATCAACAAGCATTAATAAAAGCTGTTCTTTAGATGAATAGTTAACACTATTCGATTTATACACATTATACCCATTTGAATACATTTAAAATCCTCCTACTTTTTAGTATCTAAAATTCTTCCTACAGAATTTTGGATACTAATTTTCTCACTTTTCTCAACATTTACTTTTATCTCGCTTTTGTTATACTTTATACCGTCTATAATAATAAATTGTTTTTTCTTATGTGAGTCTTCATTTTTATTATTCAGATTGTTATCATTTTCTTCTAAAAAGTCTTTGTTAACATTAATAGCTTTTCCTGAGTGGACTTTATTTTCTTTTCTTTCTTCTTCAATCTTCTTACGAATATCTGTATCAATTTTATTTAACCTAAACTCCACATACATTCCTCCTAAAAACTAAATTTAATAACAAATTAAACTTTTTTATCTAACAAACCAACCTGTTTACACATACTTGCAACCATATCTAGTATCTTTTGAGGTGGAATTTCAAGTATTACCTCTTTAGTCTCATCATCAATTATTTTTATCATTAAAGTTCCAAAATCCTTATGTCTTGAATATTCTGCATGAGTCTTTTCATCTTTAAGAAAATTATTAATCTTTGCAAGTGCATCATCTAACTCTTTTTGATTATACTCGTCTTTTTCTTTTGATTGTTCAAAACCTCCTGATGAAATATCACTTTTCACATTCATTGGTAATATTTCACCATTATTAACTTCTGATCCACTAATATTAGTTCCATATTGAGACAAGTTGCTTTCTGGAATATTATAGCTGTTACTATGTGTAATAATATTATTTTTAACATCCATGTTCTTTTTACCTCCCTGATTATACACATCACATTTTAATTACTATATAGATTGCATAATAATTTTTAATTAGAAAGCCCTTCATATAAATAATTACTGCTACATATCATAATTTATAATATGTTATTTTTTCTTTAGATTTTTTAGTATACTCAAATTAATATTTACTGCTTCCTTATTTTCTTTTTCAACTTCTTCATATAATTCTTTTCTTAGGATATTAACATTCCTCGGTGCTTCTATTCCTATCTTTACACTTCCATCATCTATCTTCGATATAGTTATCTCTATATCATCACCAATCATAATTGATTCGCCTTTTTTTCTAGTTATAATCAGCATTTTATGCCTCCTTCATCAAAGGGGTTTTCACCTTATATTTAGAATTATCTACTATTATTTGTTCCCCTAAATTATTAGAAGTATTTATAACTATTGGTCCTTGCAAATTCATAGTAATCTTTTTAACATCTGAATTTAAAGTTACTGTGCACATAATCATAACTTCATTTGCTTCTTTTATCTTTAAATTTTTAATTGTTTCTTCTTTTAAGCTTATTTCATAATCTTCATAAAACTCATAAGGTGAAGCTACTATTAATGCAACTTCAGAATTTTCCAAGGAATGAAGCAATTTAAATGGCTCATATTCCTTTAGTTCAACAATAACAAATTCCCTTAATTCACAAAAACCTGGTATTCCCTTACTGAATTTTATAATGTCTTTTTCATCATAATTTATTTCCCCATGAACTTTTGATATAAATTCCATATTAACTACTCCCCTACACTTCTAAATTAAATTTATCTTATAAATAATCCATTATTGTCTTAGGGAGTATATTAGCACTAATTTGAAGTGATGCTTTATATACAGTCATAAGCGTTGAAAAATCAATCATCTTTTCAGTAAAATCTATATCTTCAACATTTGATAATATTGCTGTTAAGTTATCATTTTCCGTTTCATTTTGAGTTTTTGCACTTTCCATTCTATTCTGCATAGCACCAACTTCTGAACTCTTTGTTAAAAGATTTGAAATTGCTTTATCTAAATCAGCTAAATTTTCTCCTGTTAAAGCATCTTTTCCATCTTCACTATTCAAATTGTCTATGATGTTATTAAATAAATCAGCAACATTAATAGTTCTTGTTGGATCTTCTGGATCTTTAAACTCTAAAATTTCAGAAGCTGTTTTATTATAATCAATGATTACTCCTTGAGATATTTCGATTTTCATATCTGCATCAATTTGATTATAATTAATTATTCCTTGCTTAATATCATTTAACTCTTTTAATCTATCAGCATTAGCTGCATCATCTGCAACACCATCATTATCAGCATCTAATTTAGAAATTTCATCTTCAATTTCACTTCTGTTGACATTAGCTATATTAACTTGAGTATTTTCTTGACTTTTAGAAGTCGTATACTTTCCATCTTTAGTTTTATATATTTCCTTGCTTCCATCAAGCATTGATTCAATTTCACTTTTTCTTTCTGAATCATCAGCTCCTAACCCTGCTAATTCTTCCTTTAATTCATCTTCAACATTTTTCCCAGTAGTATTACCTGCATCTGTTAATGTTTTAGCAGTATTATCTGTAGATTTAGATGTTGTAAGCTTTCCATCTGCATCTTTATATATTAAAATAGCTTTTCCATCTGCATCAGCATATTGTATTTTTCCATCTACTACAGTAACCGGACTCGAATCAACTTTAGTTCCACCGAATACATATTTCCCATCAAAACTTGTATTTAAAAGCTGAGCTAATTGATTAACTTTTACTTTCATTTCATCTTGAATTGACTGCATCTGCTCAGATCCATAGGCAGCATTACCTGCTGATACTAATAACTCTCTTACTCTTGAATATAAATTACTTATCTGTGTTATTGAAGTATCTGTTACATCAAGAAAATTAGTAACATCAGTTATATTATCATTATATTGTTCATTACTTGATATATCTGCATACATCTTTACTATTCTAGATGCTTTATAAGGATCATCTGATGGCTTACTTATTTCTTTTCCTGTGGATAATTGACTTTGTAATCTTTGAATATAATTCATATTTTTACTGACATTTTTTAAATAATTTGAAGATAGCATAGAACTTGTTATTCTCATCTTTTCACCTCTTTATTTATCTCTTTAATCCGTTTATTACAACATCTAATAATTCATCGATAGTAGATATCATTTTTGCATTAGCTTGATAAGCATGCTGGAATGTAATTATATCTGTCATTTCTTCATCTAAAGATACTCCTGATTCTGACATTCTCTGATTTTCTAATCCTTGAAGTACCGTTTCTTGATTAGTTACTGTGTTACTAGCTGCTTTTGATGCACTACCTAATTTACTTATTATTCCAGCATAATGACTTACCATTGTTGATCCAGACGAATCTCCTGATAAATTAATATTTTCTTCGGGATTTCCAGATGTGTTTGAAAAACTAACACCCGCTGCATTTAAGAAGCTTTCTCTTGTCCAGGTTGAAGAATCACCCGAAACATTTGAAAAATTAAATTTCAATGTATTTAGAGTCGCCATAGCTATAGCTCTATCATTAGCTCCATCTCCAGATTCATTGGCTGGTTTACAATTTAATAATGACGGATTATCTAAAATATCCTTGTTAATAGTTATATTTTTTGCAGTTATCTTATCATCTGATTTTGTACCACTAGCTACAAAGATAAGCGTATCAGAAACAGTATTAGTTCCATCAAGACTTCCTGTTTGAACGGCATTCATTGCATAAGCCACACCAGCAGCAAGCTTGTCTAAGTCATTCATATACCCTTTAATAGTAGCTTGTACAGATTGATTTCCTGCAATTTCACCTTTTATTTTATCGTTACTTATAGGTACATTATTCACACCAGCTTCATGTTCATAAGTTTTGAATATATTCTTCTTAAAATCATTTAAATTAGCATCAGTTATAGCAAAAGTTGTCCCTGGTTCTACTTTTGTTCCATTGACTTTGAAATTACCATCTTTATCTGTTATTAGAACCCTACATGTAGTAAGTTCATCTTTTAAACTATTAAGAGTATCTTTCTCTCCAGATAATGTTATGCTAACTGGCTGTGAATTCGTATCTCCAAGTTTGTAATACTCAATATTTAAGGAATATGTGCCATCTTTATTTTCAACTACATCTGCCGACTTAACTGTAGAAAATCTGTTATAGTCTAAATCATTTGGATTTGCATTAACTAATTTTAAATTATCGTACTCATCTGAATTAATATCAATTGCATTTAGAGCTTGTTTATCAATATTAAATCCAAATTTCGAACTTAATTCATCTAAAAGAGCATCTCTAGAATCCATTAAATCGTTAGGAGATTGTCCCATAGTAGTAACTCTTGCTATTTGTTTGTTTAATTCATTTATCTGATCTAAATATCCATTTATCTCTGATACATTATCTCCCAAAAGATCCTGTGCATTTCCTAGCTGTTTTTCTAATTGATTGTATGTATAATTTATTGCATCTGTTAATGCTAAGGCATTTTGAAGAACTACACTTTTTACATCAGTTTTATCAGATGAGCTAGTTAAAGATTGAAGTGATTTATAAAATTCACTCATAAGACCTTGAATACCAGTATCTGAAGTTTCTCCAAGAATATCTTCAATCTTACTTAAGAACTCTGATTTCACTTGTGAATTACCAAGTATACTATTGGCATCTCTATACTGATAATCTATAAATTCATTTCTTATTCTTTGAATAGTTGTTATCTGAGCACCTGTCCCAACTTGTCCAGCTGAACAGTTATCCCATTTTCCATTTCCTCCAAAAGGTCTTGTTGTTTCAACAACAGCCCTTTGTCTTGAATAACCAACCGTACTTGCATTCGCTATATTATGTGCAGTTGTATTAATATTTCCTTGTTGTACACTTAACCCTCTTTTTGAGATTGTAAAAGTATCAAACAATCCTGCCATTTATCTCCCTACTTTCATTCTACTTCCTTGTTATATATTCAACTTCCATATTATTCTATTTTCAATACACAGTTCACAATGTACTCTTCATTAGAGTACATTGGCTGAACAAAATGTAATTTGTTGACTTCTTTACTTCTAAATATAGAATTTACATTGTCAATTGTACATTGAAATTTATCTATCTTGATAGATTTCCATAAGAATTATATGTTTTCATATCTCTATTAGGATTCATCATCTCTAATATCTTTGAATTCAAACTAACCTGTTGTTTAATTAATAATTCATTAGTTTCTTTTTGAAAAATAACTTTTTCAAGAGTACTTGACAACTCACTATAAATTTCTGTAAGTTCTTTGTTTTTTGCATTACTTACAAACTCTTTAATACTGCTATTATTAAGCATCTTTCTTCTAGCTACTTCTTCCTGAGCAATTTTTTTACTACAATCACTTAATTTATTAACTAAGCCTTCTAAACCAAATGCATCTTTTTTCATTATCATTTCTTTCTGTACTTGAAGGAGAACTAAAAGCTGATCTAAATGTGCTTTCTGTTCCTTCATCAATCCAATTAAATCATTTACCATATATATAAATTATTCTCCTTTCATAGCCTTAAGTATACTTCTAGCTGTCAGCCTTGCATCAATGCTATAAGTTCCACTATCAACTTTATTTTTAATTTCTGCCACTTTTTTTGCATTATCAATATTATTATCTGAAGAATAATCTTTTAAACTTTTACCTAAAGATGAAATCTCTATTGTATCAAAAGTTTTTGCTTTAGTAACATTTTTAACACATTTATTTGAATTTGAATTATATGCATTTATAAAAGATTGCCTGTTAATTCTATCTATACTCATAACCATTACTCCATTCTTAGGTACCTAAAAATAAATAACAAATATAAAATTGTTATGAACTTGTTATTTATTTGATTGTGCCTTTATCTATTAATATATTTATCGAACACAAATTAATTTAGTTTATAGCTATTCTCGTGTTATTTCTTTCTAATATAACCAATGTAATTATTATGCACATTTTTAACTATATATATCAAATACAATCTTAAAAATATTATTTTTAGACAAAAAAAGAGAGACCTAATCTATTCTCTCAAAATAATATACTATTAATAAAAAATATCACTACTATTTAATAGCTTTTAATCTTACTATTTCATAACAGTTAATGAACCTATTCTTATATTTATGGAACTTATGTCACTTTGTATATTCTGCAATATTTGAAAAATCTTTTCTTCCACAAAACTCACCTCACAATCATTTGTAGAATTGTTTTATCATATGTATAATATCATTACAATATAAAGTTTCGCTAAATTCGATTGGAGTTTTATACTTATCTATAACTGACATCCTTCACTTGAATAACACAATATTTCCAATACTCAAATTTATATAATACCATGAATTACTACATAGAAAAAGCGACTGTATAAAAACCACACAGTCACTATAAACTTTACAATTACAATCAAGAAATCACATAGTGATTTCTAAATTAATTGTTAATTGAAATATATATTTTATTTTAAAGATTTAAGTCTTTCAACATTACTTACAATACTTGTTATTCTCACACCAAAGTTTTCATCAACAACAACAACTTCTCCAAGTGCTATTTGCTTTCCATTAACAAGTATTTCTACTGGTTCTTCAGCAAGTTTATCAAGCTCTATTAAAGATCCTGCACCAAGATTTAATATATCTTGAATACTTTTTTTAGTTCTTCCAAGAACTACAGATATATCCAAAGGTACATCCATTATTAAATCTATATTTTTTATTGGTGGAACACTATTTTGTGGTGTTAATGGCTCAAATGCTGCTTGATGCACTTCCACAGGCTGAGCATATTGTTGAACTTGACCTCCACCATACATCTGTGGTTGCTGCATATACGACTGCATCTGTGGCTGACCATATCCTTGCATCTGTTGTTGTGGAACATATTGTTGCTGTTGCATCTGCATTTGTGGTTGTTCATACTGCATTTGAGGTTCTGATACATTCTGTTGCATCTGTGGCTCTGGCTGAGTATGTATTTCTTTATTGACAATCGGTTCTTCTTTTGGCTTTTCAGGTTGTGATTCACTAGTCTTATTTGCTGAATCTTCTCCTGTCATTATTGCAACAATATTTTTAGCAGTTTCTATCGGAAAAATCTGCATTATATTACTATCAACAATATCTCCAATTGTCATTTTAAACGAAACCTTAACTATAGGTTGATCTTCTGGTATTGAATCAGATATCGGCATTAAATCATCTGTTACTACTTTTGATGTAGGAGGCGATATATCAACTTTTCTGCCAAACATAGTAGCCATAGATGTTGCTGCAGAACCTATCATTTGATTCATAGCTTCTGAAACTGCACTTATTTCAAGTTCAGATAATTCATGAACATCTGTTACTTTTCCATCTCCACCCATCATAAGATTGGAAATCACAAGACCATCATATGTTTTTATAATTAATATATTTCTTCCAACTATACCTGCTATATATTCAATATCAAGCACTATATTTGGTGTTTCAAATCCTTCTTTTATTTCTTTCAATGTTGTTACTGATACTACTGGCGTCGTTATATTAACCTGCTGATTTATAAGCTGGTATAATGCAGTAGATGCAGATCCCATTGAAATATTCCCTATTTCTCCTAATAAATCTTTATCTGTTTCAGTAATTGCATCTTCCATGTCTTCATTAACTTCAGAAGATACATTGTTATCTTCTGAATCTGTAGATTCACCTGATAATAATGCATTAATTTCCTCTTGAGATAAAAAATTATTGCTCATACCCATTCACTTCCTTATCTGTTATATCTAATATCATTACACCCATATTTTTTCCTGATATTCCTGGCTTAGCACAATAACATTCTTCATTTCCTACATACACTTTTACTGGGGATGAGCTCCTTGTATCAAGCTTAATTACATCACCTACATTTAATTTCAAGAAATCTTCTACAGTTAAACTTGTTTTTCCAAGTTCCGCTATAACATCAACATCTACTTTATGTATGCCTTCTTCTATTTTTTCTCTTGATTCCGCTTTTAAACTTTCATCATCATTTTTAAAAGAATATTGAACAACTAACTTATCCAATATTTTTTCGATACTCAAATATGGAATACACATGTTAATAAACGTACTACGCTTATTCATTTCTACTGAAAATGTAATCAAAGCTACAGGGTCATTAGGCGCTAATGTCTGATTAATTGCAGGATTTGTTTCAATCCCTTCAACCTCAGGTTCAACCTCTAAAATTGATTCCCATGCCAATTTCAAATTACTTATCATTCCACTAGTTATCTGTCTCATGATATTTTTATCAATATCTGAGAATTCTTTTGCTTCAACCTTCCTATCTCCATTTCCACCTAATAATATATCTATTACTTGAAGTGAAAACTGAGGATTAGTTTCAAAGATTATATTGCCTGCAAGTGGAGGCATTTTGAAAACTGTTATAATAGTAGGGTTTTGTACAGAATGTATAAATTCCTCATAAGTTATCTGCTCTACAGTTTCTATTTTAACTTTTACATTTTGTCTAGTTTGACCAGTTAAGTAATTAGAAATAATTCTCGCATAATTATCATGAACTAATTCTAAAGTTCTTATATGTTCCTTCGAAAACTTCTGAGGACTTCTAAAATCATAAAGTTTTACTTTATGTTTCTCCTCATCATTACCAACTTCTTCTGGCTCAAGCTCACCTGTAGACAGGGCAGATAACAAGGCATCTATTTCATTTTGTGATAAAACGTCTGCCATATTCCTCCCTCATTTCAATTAGTTTAGTAGTTTATCTATATCTATTATAGTTAAAAGTTTATCCTCATAGTTTAATATACCTTTAATATAAGGTTGAGCTTTATCATTATCCTTATCTAATTTTTGTATATTCTTTTCATCTATATCCAATACTTCTTCAACTTCATCAACAGATATTCCAATTTCTTCATCTTCAACAGTTAATATTATTATACTATTTTGTTCATTTCCATGATTTACATCTAATAATAAATTTAAATCTACCAATGATTTTATGCTTCCTCTTAAATTTATTAATCCTTTAATATAGCTTGGAGCCTTTGGCACCTTAGTTATGCTCATAATATCATTTATACTTTGAACTCTATCTGTTTCAACTGCGAAATGTTCATCTCCTAATTTAAATACTACTATTTGCATCATTGTAACCCTCCTTTACCCATTATATTTATACTAAAAATCTAATCACAACAAGTCAGCAGTTAACTCTTCTATACTTATGTAATGATTATTACTTGTTAACTGCTAACTATTGATTAAATAAATATTAACCTATAACTTTCTTAATAGCTTCTAAAACTCTTTCAGCTTGGAATGGTTTTACTATAAAATCTTTAGCTCCTGCTCTTATAGCATCCATAACCATTGATTGTTGTCCCATTGCTGAACACATTATAATTTTTGCATTTGGATCAAATGCCTTGATTTGTTTAACAGCTTCAATACCATCCATATCTGGCATTGTTATATCCATTGTTACTACATCTGGTTTTTCCTTCTTATACATATCAACGGCAACAATACCATTGTTTGCTTCTCCTACAATTTCAAAATCATTCTTTTCCAAGATATCCTTTATCATCATTCTCATAAATGCTGCATCATCCACAATTAAAACTTTAGCCATTTTTTTCCCTCCAAATTAACTTATTCCTATTGATTTTAATATTTTTTCTAATGATCCCGGCATAGGGATATAGTAAAAGTGTCCGCCTATATTTTCTTCTGTTTCATCTAAAAATATAGTCTCAATATCTAATATATATTCATCATATTGATTTGACTCTATAAAAGTCGTTGTAAGTATAGCACCTAACATATCATATGCTACCGCCGGAACTGATGGTGCAATTGCAAGGTTAGTCAACTGTGCAATAGAATTCATATATGAAGCAGAAATTATGTTGGCAATTTCACACAAAACAGATTGACCCATTTCACTATTTATGCCTTCATTAGTTCCCACTAACTTCCCGATTATCTTATTTACAGTATCCTCTTTAAAGACCAAAAGGATATTTCCTGCAATATCTCCTAAAACCCTTACGACTGTTCCAGAAACTTCAGACTCTCCAGTTTCTTCAACAACATCTTCTAATCTTACCACATTCACTGATGGTACAGACATATCTATCTTTTTACTCAATAACATTGAAAGTGCTGTTGCGGCATTTCCCGCACCTATATTTGATACTTCTTTTAACGCATCTAATTGTATCATACTTAAGCTTGAGTAGTCCATAAAATACCCCTCCTCTTAAAAGTATTTTTATCCAATAGATGGCATCCGCATTACTCTCCCCCACTATATGACAGTAATTATTCCAAATATAAAATTCGGAATATATGCTTGTCTTTAAATGACAGATAACGGCTGCAACTCACTTTTGGATAAGTTCAACTAAATTCAGCAGCATAAAACTAATTCTGAAAAGTTTCACCTTATAATAGTGCTCCAATATCTAATATTAGTGTTACTAGTCCATTACCTAGTATTGTCGCTCCAATATACTGATCTAATCCTTTTAATGTCTTTCCTAGTGGCTTAATTACAATTTCTTGTTGTCCACATAATGCATCTACCAGTAATCCTATAGTCTTGTCACCTACATTAACTATTATAACAAACTTCTTATCAGTTTTACTAGACTCTATATCTAAACTTTCATTTAATCTTACTAACGGAATTACATCTTCTCTATAAACAATTACTTCTTTACCATTACTCTTCTTGATATTTTCTTCTTTATAATCTATAACTCTATCAATAAAGCCTAATGATATAGCAAGTGTTTCTTCTCCTACTTTAACAAGTAATGCTTGTATTATTTGAAGTGTAAGAGGAAGTTTTATGATAAATGTTGATCCTTTACCTTCTTCACTTATTACATCAACTGTACCTCCAAGTGCTGAAATCTTTGTTTTAACAACATCCATTCCAACGCCTCTACCTGAAAGATCTGTTACAACTTCATTAGTACTAAATCCTTGAGCAAATATTAAATTCTTAATATCAGATTCAGATAAACCTTCTGTATTAATTCCCTTTTGTTCTGCTTTTGCTCTTACCTTTTCAACATTTATTCCTGAACCATCATCAATTACCTTAATTAATGCCTTTGTACCTTCTTGATATGCAACAAGTTTTATTGTACCAACTGGTGATTTACCAGCAGCTATTCTTTCTTCTTTAGATTCAATACCATGATCTGCGGCGTTTCTCAATAAATGTATTAATGGTTCTCCAATTTCATCAATTACTGTTCTATCAAGTTCAGTATCTGCACCTTCAATTATGAAATTAATTTCTTTATTTAATTCTACTGATACATCTCTTATCATTCTTGGGAATCTATTGAATACTGTATCTAATGGAAGCATTCTTATCTTCATTACAAGATCTTGTAAATCCGAAGTTGTTCTTCCAACTTGTTCTAACGTTTCATTTAATTCCTGTGATTTATGTGTAGTTACTATCTGTTCAAGTCTTGTTCTATAAATAACAAGCTCAGAAACCATATTCATAAGATTATCTATTCTTTCAAGATCAACTCTAACAGATTGATGTGCCTTTTTAACTTCTTTTTTAGGTTGTGGCTTCTTTGCAGCTGCTTTTCTTGGTGCTTCTACTACTTTTTCTATTTTTTTTGTTTCTTCAGCCTTTTCTTCAACCTTTTCTTCAACTTCTTTAGGCTTAACTTCTTCTGCCTTTTCTTCTTCCACTATTTCTGTTTCTTCTATTTCAATTGCTGATGCTTCAACCTTAACAACTTCTGAAATTCCATTTACTATGGAAAGAATTTCATCAACAGTATTTTTTGTTATCAATACAAATTTTAATTCTAAATCAAATTCTTCATTTTCAATATCTTGAGTTGAAGGAACTGATTTTAAAATTTCACCATGATCTTCAAGATCTTTAACAATTAAAAATGCTCTTGCAGATTTAAGAAGTGTATTTTCACTCAATGTCACTTTAATTTCTACAGCATTAAACCCTTTTTCATGAGCTTGCTTTATAACTGATATATCATATTCATTTAAGTCTAATCCTATTGAATCATTGTGTGATATCTTTAATTCAGCATTGTTAGACTCTTCTATAACATTTGCTTGCTGATTTTTATTTCCATTTTCTTTTATATATGCTAATTTAGCCATAATACTTTCAATATCAACTTTTTCATCTGAACCTTCTTGAACAAGGTCTACCATTTTTTCTAATGTATCAAGGCAATCAAATAATACAGTTACAACATCTTGAGTAACTCTTAATTCGCCTTCTCTAAATTCTGATAAAACATCTTCCATTTTATGTGTTAATTCAGCAAGATCATTAAATCCCATTGTAGCTGCCATACCTTTAATTGTATGAGCAACTCTGAATATTTCATTAACCTTGTCTACATCTTCTGGATTTTGCTCTAACTCTAAAAGAGATTCATTTAAGGTCTGTAAATTGTCTAAAGATTCCTCTAAAAACATTGACATATATTGAGATGTATCCATCACTTATTCCTCCTTTATACCTTTTTAATAAAATTATATCTTTTTATAAATAAAGGTTGATGCTTTTTCAAATCCATAGTCTCTATAGTTATAAATACTCTCTGTAGCTCCTACAAATAAAAGACCACCTTTTTTTAATGATTCACTAAATTTTTTATAAATTTCCTGTTTAACATCATTATTAAAATAAATAACAACATTCCTACATACAATAAGATCAAAATCTTTATCATACCTATCTAAGATTAGGTCATGCTTTTTAAATGTCACTTTATCTTTAATTTTTGAGTTTACATAATATTTATCGTCTCTTATATCAAAATATTTACTCAAATCTGAATTTGATACAGCTTTCATTTCATTTTTTGTATATTCCCCAATTTTAGCTTTTGTTAATATAGTATTATCTATATCAGTTGCTATAATATTATGTCTTCCAGTAGGAGATATTCTATCCAATATTATTGCTAGTGTATATGGTTCACACCCAATTGAACATGCAGCACTCCATACTTTAAGATTTTGACCTTTAGTTAGTAATTCAGACTTAACTTTATTTTCTAGTTCTGAATATAATTCAGGATTTCTAAAAAATTCTGTTACATTTATAGTTATAAAATCAAGAAACTTCTGCCTTTGCTCAGAATCTGTTTTTATAACTTTTGTATATTCGTCTAATGATTTGATTCCCACTCTTGTCATTAAACTATTTATTCTTCTATTAAGCTGTTCAGGCTTATAAGCACATAAATTAATTCCCAGCTCTCTGTGTACCCATCTATGAAATTCATTAAAATCCATATTTTTCTCCTATATCCCTTTTACTATTTCGGTTATTTTATTACATATCTGATCAAGAGGAAGAACTAAATCAATTTTACCTGTTTCATATGCTGCCTTTGGCATTCCATAAATTGTGCATGTAGATTTATCTTCTGATATTGTTATCCCTCCACAATCTTTTATTCTCTTGCTTCCTTCGGCTCCATCCTTACCCATACCAGTTAATACTACTGATAATAAATTACCACCATATACTTTAGATGCAGATTCAAAAAGTTTATCTACAGCTGGTCTTACTCCCCATATTGATGGTTCTTTATTTAATGATACTCTAATTGACGAATCAATTATCATATGGCTTCCACCTTTTGCTATATAAATTGTATTTCTATTTATACTCATACCATCTTCAGCTTCTGTCACATTTAGATTACAAACTTTGTTAAGCCTTTCTGCAAACACTTTTGTAAAACCTTCTGGCATATGTTGAACAACAAATACCGGAACATTTAAATTTGCCGGAAGCTTTGTAAGTACTTGTTGAAGTGCTTTAGGACCTCCTGTTGATGCACCAATAACAACTGCATCAATTTTTTTATTTTTAGGAATAACCTTGTTATTAATCATTGGTGATGGTTTTTCACTATTGTTAATCTCTTTTCTTTGAGAAAGCTGAGCATTAACACGTCTATCTTTTATCTTATTTTCAATTTCTAATTCTTTATTAGAGGTAATTTGCCTCATATGTATATTTGACGACTTATTAACCCTTATATTGCTTGTTATACCTTTTATTTCATCTATTAATCGTTCTTTAACCTTATCGATATCTAATGAAATACTTCCAGACGGCTTCGTAATAAATGTAATTGCTCCATTGTCTAAACATTCTAATGTAAGCTCTGAACCTTCTGTTGTAGCACTACTAAGCATAATTATAGGATAATTCTTGCCCATTCTCTTCAATTCTTTTAAAGTTGCAAGTCCATCTAAATCCCTCATATGTACATCTAAAGTGATTAGGTCTGGATTAAACTTATCAACTTTTTCAACCAGTTCTCGTCCATCTCTAAATTTTGCAATTACTTCAAAATCCGCACAAGACTCTATCATATCTGATATAGCCTTTCTCATAAAAGCGGAATCATCAACTACTATAACTCTAACTTTTTCCATCCTATCACCTCACTAAAGTTCAATCATACCTTTACCAACAATTTTAAGCGTTACTTTTCCAGTACTTGCTTCCAATATCATAGTTCTTCCTTTGTCTCCTCCTGTATCTTCAGCTATTATAGGTATGGATAAATCTTTAAGCACTTTTTTAACAGCTTCACTATTTCTCTTACCTATATCACTTATTATACTTTTATCACTAAAATTAAACATGGATGCACCACCTGCAATCTTTGCGATAATATTTTGTTTTTTACATCCTTGTTTATACATTTTATCAATAAGTATAGGAATCGCTGAATCTGCAAATTTCATAGGATTGCTTGCATTTTTAAACTGTGTGCTATCTGGCAACATTATATGAGATAAACCTGCTACTTTTAAAGATCTATCATATAAAGCAATTCCTATACATGATCCAAGGCCTATAGTCATTATTGTTCCTGGATCAAGAACTAAATTTAAATCAGCTATGCCAACTTTAATCTCATTATTCCCCATCTTTACCCCCTAAAAGATACTATCTTCATCCTCTATAGATAATATCTTTTCTAAATCGAGAAGTATTACTATATTATTTTTAAGCTTAATAAGTCCACTTATATATCTTCGTTCTGATGTATTAGTTATTTCAGGAGCATTTTCTATGCATCCTCCATCGATATCTCTCACTTCATAAACATTATCTACAATTATACCAAATTTCTTTTCTTTTCTTTTGACTACTATTATTTTTTTAGATTCATAATTAGTTCCTTCATCAATATTAAACTTTTTAGATAAGCTTATAATCGGAAGAATTTTCTCTTCATGATTTATAACCCCTTTAACAAAATGAGGCGCTTCTGGAAGAACTGTAGGTTCTTCATATCCAAGTATCCTCTCAACTTCCTTTATATCTGCTGCATAGCGCTCTCCATTTAATTCAAAAATGATTATCTTACTGTTATCTAATGCCATCTACTATATCCTCCTATAAAAGTAACTTATCAATTTCTATGTCTCCCATTTTATCCATATATGCCTTAACATTTTTAGACGAAACATCCAGCATAATTTGCTTCTCACCAATACAAAATACTGTATTACTATATGCTATATCAGCTGTAATAACACCATCTTTAGGTACTTTAAGTATTGTATTCACTCCAGCTTCACTTCCAACTGTCTTTAATTTTATTTCTTTTCCTGCTGAAATTACGCCCCCTCTACAGACTGATTTTTCCTGTAGAAACTCAATATTCTTTAAAGCTGTAATTTCCGAATTATATTGACCTTTTCCATGAATAAATATACTTCCTAACGCATCTAGTTTTGATGCTTGTATATATTCCGTATCTATATCCGCATCATTTGCTTCAAATGATTCTAATTCATCACATTCTTCACTTAATATGTCAATAAAATCAAGCAGTTCATCTTCACAAATTATATTTAATGGACCAAATCCTTTTATTTTATTATTTATAAAAGATGTCACTGGTGAATCATACACCCCTTGAATAGAACAATATTCTATTATATCTTCGCACAAGGGGATTAAGGCTTTATACTTATTCTCAATTAATAATTTTATAAGTTCACCAACTTTTCGCCCTTCAAGTATACTATTACTATTTATCTGTATTATAGCAGAGTGTAATTCACGTATCATATTCCTTGCATCATTTAAATTCAATAGGTACTTCTTTTTCTTAAAGCTGTAATCTCCAGCAACTACTGTTGAATTAATTATATTACCTTGTATTTTAATATTGCTTGCTGCTGTAATTTTGGCAGATTCTACATTCTTTCCAACAAAAATTGTATTTCCCGAAACTACCTCCATACCTTCATATACTGTTTTAGAAATTCGTACATCTGATACAAAATTTATATTTCCAGTGCTCAAATCAACATCCTCTACTTCATAGACCTGATGAACCTTAAATATATTATCTCTAAATGAAGGTTTCCCTTCTATTGTTGCTAGTATTTTATTATCTTCACACTTACAACCTTCACCAATTTTAAATTTTATACGTGAAGCTTCTTTATGCTTAACATCGTTTCCATATACATCTTTGCCATCTTTTCCTGGTTTAGAAGGTATTATTCTTGCTATTTCCTCACCAATTTTAACACTAGCAAGCATAAATCTATTTCTATAATCAACTTTAACCTCGGTATCAATATTTTCTTTAAGTTGATCATAATCTTTAAATAATATATCCATACTTTCTGGCCTAGGGTCAATAGCTTGTACGCCCTTAGCTACCACTTCACAAATAACCTCTTCACTATCACAGATTCTTTTCAGAACATCATCAAGCACACCAAATACTACATTTTTTTCTTTCAAAGCATTCCTTATATCTTCCGGTGTATATTGTGGTGCATATTTCTTTTCAACTAAAACTCTTTTTAGAACTAAATTTTTTCTTGGTTCACAATCTTCCAATTTATATATTTTTTGTGGTACCGATTTAATTGAAAGGTATGCTTCCATTTTATTTTTGGAAACAGAAATTTCCATAGTTCTCTCTGCTTGTTGGCTTTCTTCAATTACATATTCAATATTATCAGTAATTTTAGCATCCTCAATAATATTTGTTTCTTCACCATTTAAAATTAAGTGCACTCCTTCACAGCCTTTAATTGTAATAATTTCATCATTATCAAATGGAGTTACTATTATCTTGCCATCTTTAACTTGTGCACCAAATCTATTTGTAGTATCTTGCCTTAAACTATTTTCTTTATTATTATCTTCTAAATCCTTGTTTTGAATTTCTATCGTTATTTTTTTTCTAAAGAATTTTCTTTCTTCTTTAATAATCTTATATTTTAAATCATTTTTATTTATCTTTAGTGTATCTGATGCTTTTTCCAAGCATTCATCAATACTGCCTGCGGAAAATATCAAATTCATAACTAATCCCCCATAAAAATACTTATTACTTTTAGTATACCACAGGGTGATACAATTTTATATGAGTTTTTACATTTTTATGGTACCTTATAATAGTATTTTATAGATATTTTTTAATTTCTTTATGGTATTCTTCTGATAATATTTTAATAATATTATTTTCTGGATTTAATTTTATTTCATCAACAGTATTTATCGGAAGAATCTCTGGTGAAGTTCCTGATATAAACATCCCATCTAATTTATCAATATTTTTATAGCTAAATTCTTCTTCTATAACTTTTATACCAACACTATGTGCAATTTCTATTATTTTTCCTCTAGTAACTCCAGGTAGAACAGCTTTAATAGGTGAAGTAATCAATTCATCTCCTTTTATCATAAATATATTAGACTTACTTCCCTCTGTAATAAATCCATTTCTATCTACAAGTATAGCTTCATAGGCATTATTTTTATTTATTTCTGCAGTAACCTTACTTCTAAAATCATCATTTATAATTTTAGCATTAGGATTATTTCTTTCTCCAAAATACAAAATAGTTTTTACTCCTTTTCTATACATTTCATCAGTAGGGTATGAATGGGGAATAAAAAATACTTTTAACTCTCCTGAATTCAAACAGTAAGTTATCTTTATATTACCTATCATTTTATTTTCACTTTTAACGGTACTATCTATAATCCTATAAATATCTTCATATTTTAGCGGAAATTCTTCACCTACAATCATAAAAGAATTTTCCATTCTTTTAACGTGCTCTTCTAAAAATATTGGCTTACCATCAATAATTCTCAAAACCTCATAAATAACTCTTTCTTCCATAATATTACTACATCCCTTTCTAAGACATTATAAAAAAATAACACTTATATTCTCCTAACTCCTATTATCTAACATAACATATCAGTAGCTATGCCTAATAGCAAGATATGAGAATAATCTACTTTCTTTTCTTGTTTGCCAAAAAATATTCTCAGCATATTTAAACTTGTTATTTTCTTTTATATGCCTAATTCCATTTTAATATTTCTATATTTTTATGACCATTTTTATAATTTATTAAATATGGTTTTCCTACCATATCTAACAAAGGTTTATCTGACAATGAATCAGAAAACATATATGATTCTTTAAAATCCACTTCTATATTATTTTCATCAAGATATGATTTTAATCTTTTTACCTTTTCCTCTCCCTTACAGTTTTCTCCATCCATTTGTCTTAAAAAAGCTCCATTTTCAAACTTAAATTTTGTGCCAAAAATTTTATCCACTTCTTTAATGGCATAAAATTCATTAACATAAAATTCAGGCGATGCAGATATAAGATAAATATCGTATCCTTTACTTTTCAAGTCTTTCATCATATTAAGTGCATCTTTATAAAGTATATTCTGCAGTCTATCATTATAAAAATTCTTAACAAGTAACGCTAAATCTTTTTCTTCTATCTTATCTATAAATTTGAGAAATGTTTCTTTTACTTTTTTTTCATCATAAAACTTCATAAGATACATCAAGCCACAATAAGCTGCCCTAGGTAAGAATTTTAAGTTTTTTTTATCATTCTTAATAGTATACTTAAATAGCTCCATCAGGGTTTCTTTTCTAGTAATTGTATAATCTATATCAAATATAGCTAATTTCTTCAACACATTATTCCACCTTTATCTATAATTTAGATTCAAATGTAAAACTATAAATCTTTTATTTTACTAGTTTAATTCTCTGGATTAAAATTTTATAATTAACTTTAAATTATAAAACATCAATTGTTACATATAATAGGACTTACATATAATAAATATGCAAGCCCCCTATTTTCATTATTTTATTTTATTGATAAACATTGCTATTCTATCTATACCTGTTTCTATTATATCCATAGATGTAGCATATGATAATCTTATATATTCATCAAGGCCAAATCCTGCCCCTGGTATAACAGCTACCTTTTCTTCATCTAGAAGTACTCTAGAAAAATCTAACGAATTTTTTATTTCTTCCCCTTTAAATGTAGTGTTAAAATATGATGAAATATTAACCATAATATAAAATGCACCACTTGGTTTTATAATTGAAACACCATCTATTTTACTCAATCTATCTACCATAAAGTTTCTTCTTCTTTCAAATTCTTTAACCATAGTATTTAAATCTTCTATTGGTCCATTTAAAGCTTCTATGGCAGCATATTGAGCTATGGTATTCACATTTGATGTCATATGACTTTGAATACTTGTCATTAACTTTGTAATCTCCTTAGATGCAGCCATATATCCAAGTCTCCATCCTGTCATTGCATATGTCTTAGACACACCATTAATTACAACTGTTCTTTCAAATGCATCTTCACTTAAGGATGCAATACTTATATGCTTTTCTCCATCATAAATTAATTTTTCATATATTTCATCTGATATAATTAATAAATCATGTTTCTTAGCAAACTCTGCAATTTCAATTAATTCTTCTCTATTATAAATAGTTCCAGTTGGATTGTTAGGACTGTTTATTAATATAGCCTTAGTTTTATCTGAAACAGCCTTTTCAAGATCCTCTATTGTATATTTATAATTATTTTCTTTTAACGTTTCAACAAAAACCGGAACCCCATCTGCAAGTTTAACTAATTCAGGATAACTCACCCAATATGGAATAGGTATTAAAATTTCATCTCCAGGATTTAAAATTGCCATAAAAACATTAGCAAGACATTGCTTTGCTCCAGTAGAAATTGTTATCTGATCAGTTGTATAATCTAGCCCATTATCTTCCTTGAACTTTTTACAAATTGTCTTTTTTAATTCTAAAATACCACCTGCAGGAGTATACTTAGTTTTTCCATCTTGCATAGCCTTAATTGCTGCATTAATTATATTTTGTGGTGTATTAAAATCTGGTTCTCCAGCCCCAAAACTAACAACATCTACACCTTGTGCTTTTAATTCATTAGCCTTTGCTGTAATTGATAGTGTTATTGATGGACTTATATTTCCCGCCTTCTTTGATAAATTCATTGCTTATTCCCTCCAATTTATATATGCAAATTATTATGTACTTAGGCATTATCAAAAAATAATAGATTAATCCGTCTCATTATTTTCTTTCCATACCTTATCTTCAATTGAAAATGTACTCTGTACAATATATCAATCTCACAACATTTTTATTTCCTGTTTTGCAATTTCTATACATTAAAAATATATCATTATTGCTAACCAATGTAAATATAGTTCATCGCTGTTAATTCAAAGTTAAAATCATAAAAATATTTTTTATCCATGCAAATATTCCAAAACTCGTTTTTAGGTTATTTTGCAGGCTACATTTATTATTTGAATCTGTTAATTTACTAATACACGTTTTTAACATTGCAAAGTTATCAACAGATTTCACTGCATTATAATTTGATGAACAATTAAAAAGGCCTTGAAAGTATGATACCTTCAAAGCCTAAATTATCTTATTCGCCTACTAATTCGTCTTGGTAGTAAGCTGAAACTCTTTCAAATTCATCTTCTTCAGGTACTATTAATTCTTCCCCTACTAATTTGAATAAGTAAACAGAATCCTCAGTTGGATTTTGAGCTAAATAATATTGATTATCTTCGCATTCGAATTCATCTATTATTGGACATGTGATAACATCTCCGTTTTCATCTTCTAAATCAATAACGAAGCTTTCATGTTCTCCGCATCCACATCCGCAGTCATCGTGATCGTGATCGTGTCCACCGCATCCGCATTCATGGTTGTTTTCTCCGCATCCACAGTCTGAACCGCATCCGCATTTTTCTAAATCTTTATCCATTATTCAACCTCCTTTTGGTTCTTGTATTCATTTTACCCTTAAATCACAAAAATTAAAACCCCAAAGTTAAAAAAAGTTATCAGTTAACAGTTATCAGTTAACAATTATTGTTGATATTCCTTCAAAATATCTTTATTTCTTCCTTCAACTGTTAACTGTTACTTGTTAACTGTTAACTAAAAAAGACCGCCCTGCAGAATTTCTTCCACAAGGCGATCTATCTAATTAAACTACGCGCAAATTAAGTTAATTAAATTTTAAAAATTATTGTTGATTAGCAAGTTTCTTGTATCCTTCTAATCTAGCCATAGCATCTGCATGAGTCTTTTCAAACAATGCTTCTGCAGCTTCTGGGAATGCTTTAGCAAGTGAAGCGTATCTAACTTCTCCCATTAAGAATTCCTTAAAGTCAGCTGTTGGTTCTTTAGAATCAAGAACAAATGGGTTCTTATCAGTTCCAACCATTGTTGGGTTGTATCTGTACATTTGCCAGTATCCACAAGCAGTTGCTCTCTTAGCTTCTTCTGGACTGTTACCCATACCAATTCTGATACCGTGGTTGATACATGGAGCGTATCCAATTATTAATGATGGTCCTTTATAAGCTTCTGCTTCTGCAATTGCTTTAAGAACTTGGTTCTTATCAGCACCCATATTAACTTGTGCTACATATACATAACCATAAGTCATAGCCATCATACCAAGATCTTTCTTCTTAGTCTTCTTACCAGATGCAGCAAACTTAGCGATTGCAGCTGTTGGTGTAGATTTAGAAGATTGTCCACCTGTATTTGAGTAAACTTCTGTATCAAATACAAATATATTTACATCTTCGCCTGAAGCAAGAACGTGGTCAACACCGCCGTAACCGATATCGTAAGCCCAACCGTCTCCTCCGAAGATCCATTGAGATCTCTTAACGAAGTATTCTTTCTTTTCTAAGATAGCTTTAGCAGCATCTGTTCCTGATTTTTCAAGAGCAGTAACTAAGTTAGATGCGATTTCTCTAGTGTTAGCACCTTCGTCAATGTTATCTAACCAAACTTGTAATTCAGCCTTAGCTGGATCATTTGCTTCAATAGCAGCTTTTGCCAATTCAGCAATTTCTTCTCTTTGAGCTTTAACTCCTAAGAACATACCTAATCCATATTCAGCATTATCTTCGAATAATGAGTTAGCCCAAGCTGGACCATGTCCATTCTTATTCTTAGTGTATGGAGTTGAAGGAGCTGATCCACCCCAAATTGATGAACATCCTGTTGCATTAGCAACCATCATTCTATCACCAAATAATTGAGTTATAAGCTTAGCATATGGAGTTTCTCCACAACCTGCACAAGCTCCAGAGAACTCAAGTAATGGTTGTTCAAATTGGCTACCTTTAACTGTATTCTTGTTCATTGGGTTCTTCTTAGCAGTTACATCGTTAACTAAGTAATCCCATGCTTCATTTTGGTCTTCTTGAGAAGCTTGTGGTTTCATCACTAAAGCTTTTCCTGGTGCTGGACAAATTTGAGCACAGTTTCCACAACCTGAACAGTCAAGTGGTGTTACAGCCATAGAATAATATAACTTTTCTTCGCTCTTTAATGCCTTAGCATCAACTATCTTAGCTGAAGCTGGAGCCTTAGCTTTTTCATCTTCATTAACTAAGATTGGTCTTATAGCTGCATGTGGACATACTAAAGCACATTGGTTACATTGAATACATTTAGCTGAATCCCATTCAGGAACATTAACTGCAATTCCTCTCTTTTCGAAAGCAGCAGTACCAGCTTCGAATGTACCATCTTCCATTCCTACAAATGCAGATACAGGAAGGTTATCTCCTTCTAATCTGTTCATTGGAATAACTATATCTTTAACGAATTTAGTAGCACCCTTGATTGGAGCTGCTTCTTCATCTTGTACAGTTTTCCAAGCTTCTGGAATTTGTACTTCTACAACTGATTCAACACCCTTATCGATTGCTGCGTTGTTCATGTTAACTACTTTTTCACCCTTCTTACCGTAAGAAGTTACAACAGCATCCTTTAAGTATTTAATAGCATCTTCTAATGGAATTATATTAGCTAACTTGAAGAATGCAGATTGCATGATCATGTTAATTCTTCCACCAAGACCAATTTCTTGAGCAATAGCTACAGCATTTAAAGTATAGAACTTAATGTTGTTGTTAGCTATGAATCTCTTATATGAAGCAGGTAATTCTCTTTCTAAATCTTCTGCAGTCCAGATAGTATTTAATAAGAAAGTTGAACCTGGTTTTAATCCATCTAATACATTGTATTTATGAACATATGATTGATTTGAGCAAGATACGAAATCTGCCTTATTGATTAAGTAAGGAGATTTAATTTCTTTCTTACCAAATCTTAAATGAGATACAGTGATACCACCTGATTTTTTAGAATCATAGAAGAAGTATCCTTGAGCAAACATGTCTGTATGATCTCCGATAATCTTAATAGCACTCTTGTTAGCACCAACAGTACCGTCTGATCCTAATCCCCAGAACTTACAAGCTGTAGTTCCTTCTGGAGTAGCATCGATATCTTCATGTACTTCTAAAGAAGTGTTTGTAACGTCATCAACTATACCTATAGTGAATCCGTTCTTTGGTTCATCTTTTGCTAAGTTTTCATAAACTGCAGCAATATGACTTGGATTTGGATCCTTAGAACCTAAACCGAATCTACCACCAACAACTACTGGAGCGTCAGCTTGTCCGTAGAATGCATTTCTTACGTCTAAGAATAATGGTTCACCAGCACATCCTGGTTCTTTAGTTTTATCTAATACAGCAATTTTCTTAGCTGTTTTTGGAATAGCTGCTAATAATCTTTCATTTGAGAATGGTCTGTATAATCTTACTTTTACAACACCAACTTTTTGTCCATTAGCATTTAAATAATCTATAGTTTCTTCACAAACATCTGTTACAGAACCCATAGCTACGATTACTCTATCTGCATCTTCTGCACCATAGTAATCGAAACAGTGGTATTCTCTACCAGTTAATTTGTTGATTTCATTCATGTATCCTTCAACAACTTCTGGAAGTTGATCGTAGAATTTATTAACTGATTCTCTTTCTTGGAAGTATATATCTGCATTTTGAGCAGTTCCTCTTGTTACAGGATGATCTGGGTTTAATGCATTTGCTTTGAAAGATTTAATTGCATCCCAGTCTACTAACTTAGCTAATTCATCATATTCAAGTACTTCAATTTTTTGAATTTCGTGAGAAGTTCTGAAACCATCAAAGAAGTTTAAGAATGGAATTTTAGCTTTAATTGCTGAAAGATGCGCAACTGCTGATAAATCCATAACTTCTTGTACAGAACCTTCAGCAAGCATAGCAAAACCAGTTTGTCTTGCTGCCATAACGTCTTGGTGATCTCCAAAGATATTTAATGATGATGTAGCTAATGCTCTAGCTGATACGTGGAATACACCTGGTAACATTTCACCAGAAATTTTGTACATGTTTGGTATCATTAATAATAAACCTTGTGAAGCAGTATAAGTAGTTGTTAATGCTCCAGCTTGTAAAGATCCGTGAACAGCACCAGCAGCACCTGCTTCTGATTGCATTTCCATAACCTTTACTGGTTGTCCAAATATGTTCTTTCTACCTTGTGCTACCCATTCATCAACATGTTCTGCCATTGGTGATGATGGTGTGATAGGATAGATTGCAGTAACTTCAGTAAATGCATAAGATACGTGAGCTGCTGCAGTATTACCATCCATAGTTTTCATTTTTCTCATCGCGTTGACCCCTCTTTCTATTTTTAAAACTTAATTTATAATTTAAGTTTAATTTTTATATAAGTAAGTCTTATAAAGACCACCTAATAACATATTAATTATAAAGATTTATACTCAGTTAAATCCATCAAAAACATAGATATATTGAACTTCAAAATACCTCTCTAGTAATTTAAACATTTAATTTAGACTCCACTTCTCAATTTAAACATTTATTATTGCGCAAGCATCTTTCCAAGTTCCTTTGCATGTTCAATCTGTGCTTTTGTTGGTGACTCCTTAACTGCTAAATCCCCTATTACATTAAACCCATATGATTTCATTTCTTTCTTCCATATATCCATGAAAGTATTTTCAATCCATCCATAGGTTGCAAATAAAATACATTCTTTATTTTTAAATTTCAATTCTGATAAATTTTCAATAAACGGATGCATTTCTCTCTGTTCAATTTTAGTTGAATCTTTTGCAGGACTACCAAAAGCAACCGCATCTGCATTTCTTACATCTTCAACATCAGCATCTGCAACATGCTTTAAAATAACCTCTGCTCCATGTTCTTTTGCACTATCTGCAATCACATTTGCAAGGACTTCTATATTGCCTCCTAAGCTCCAGTAAATGATTGACACTTTTTTCATTTAATAGCACCTCATCTTCTTGTTAAATAATTAACTTTTTTTCATCTCCTAAAACGAACTTACTCTTTTATTATATATCACATATTTTTTTTTGCAAGATTTGATTGCATAATTTGGGTTATTTTAAGAAATAAATCTATAATTTATATTTTTTATTTTTTTATACTGTTAAGTAATATTTTTACTATAGAATCCACCCCATTAGTAGATTGCCCCTTATTCATATTATTTACCAATTCATCTTTTTTATGTTTAAGTTCTAATATTTTATTATATAAAGCATCTCCCTTTAATTCTTCTTCTTCAATAACAAGTGAGTAACCTTCCTTCTCAAAAGATCTTGAATTTAAAATTTGATCACCTCTACTTGCTTTTTGGGAAAGAGGAATTAGTAATGTAGGTTTTTTAAGAGCTAAAAATTCAAATATAGAATTTGCTCCTGCTCTTGAAATGATATAATCTGCACACTTCATAAGATGCGGAAGTTCCTCACTTACATATTCAAACTGCTTATATCCTTTTTCTTTTATCAAACTTTCATCAATATTTCCTTTACCACATATATGAATAATATCAAAGTCCTCAAGAAGTTTTTTCAAATTTTTTCTTATTTCATTATTTATGAGTTGAGAACCTAAACTCCCTCCCATTATGAATAAAACTTCCTTTTCACCTTCAAAATTACAAATTTTCAAACCTTCATTTTTATTTCCTTTAAGTATCTCTTCTCTTATTGGACTTCCTGTTAATATTCCTTTGTCCTCTTTTATATATTTAAGACTTTCCCTAAACGTAACGCATAACTTATCACAAAAAGGTGCACTAAGTTTATTTGCCAGACCTGGAGTCATATCAGATTCATGAGCAACAACAGGTATTCTCTTAATTGAAGCTGCAATCACAACCGGTACTGCAACAAATCCTCCTTTAGAAAAAATAACATCTGGTTTTTCTTTTGAAAGTATATGCAGAGATTGACCAACACCTTTTAGAACCTTAAAAGGATCTGTAAAATTCTGCATAGAAAAATATCTTCTAAGTTTTCCTGATGATATTCCATAAAACGGTATATTATTTTTAGTTATAATCTCCTTTTCTATACCATCATTGCTTCCTATATATTTTATTTCAAAATCATTTTCTTTCAATTTAGGTACTAATGCAAGATTGGGGGTTACATGTCCTGCTGTTCCTCCACCAGTCATTATTATTTTGTACTTATACAAAAGTAATCATCCTTTCTTTAATTATCCACTTCTAATTAATTATATATCACAATTTCTAATCTACAACATTACTTTTCTTAACTAATTACACTAAACATATGTATTGTAGTCATTTATTTTACATATATATCCAAAATTCTAGTATCATTTTATTGTTTATCTATTTTTATCAATTCCAATATACAATCTAATTAAATATTTTTCTATATTAAAAAAAATACTATTAAGAATTTATCTCCTCGTTATTACTTTCTCAAAAATATCTTCTGTAGATATAATGTAATAATCTCAAGATTTACATATTAATATACTGAATAATAATTTTTCTCTAGTAATACAACTAGCTATAATAATTATCATCAATTATTTAATTTTTCTAATAATTCAATAAATACTAAATTGTTGTTGGTTTAAGTATTTTTATCTATAATTTTGTACAATAACTTGAAGTGATACATTTCCATTATATTCATTTATATCCGGATAAAAGACCATGTCTAGTTTTACATCATTATAACTTCCATCATAAAGCTTTATAAGTTGATCATTACCATATTTATCCCTTATAACTTCTTCAAAAGTTTCTATATCACCAAAATAAACTCCATCTATTGATTTTCCCGCTTTAGTTTTTAATTTCATTTTAAGTACATTTCTATTCTTGCCTAATATCATAGCTTTAATTACATTTATATCTTTCTCCGCAAATAATGGTTTTGAATTTGCTTTTCCAAATGGTTCTAAGCGTTCTAATTCATTAACAAGATCATATGTTATTTTATCTAGTGGCAATACTGTATCTATTGTAACTTTTCTTAATAAATCCTCTTCATTTAATGTAGTTTTCTCATTAAGTCTTTTTCTAAACTCATCTATATTTTCTTCTTTAAGTGAAAAGCCAGCTGCCATCGGATGTCCTCCAAACTTATCTAATAAGTCTTTACATTTAACAAGTTCTTCAAACATATTATACTCTTCTATTGATCTTCCAGATCCCTTTGCTCCATTTTCACTTTTAGTAAGAATCAAAGTTGGAACATTATATTTTTCTCTTATTCTACCTGCAATTATTCCAGCAAGGCTTTCATGTATATGAGGAAGATATATCACAAATACTTTATTATTTTTCATATCTGAGTTTTCAACTATTTCTATGGCATCTTCAACACCATTCATAGTCATTAATTTTCTTTCTTCATTAAGCTTAACTAAATCTTTTGCTAAAGTAACAGCTTCTTTTTCATCTTCACATAAAAGAAGTCTCACACCTTTTTTGGCATTATCAAGTCTTCCAGATGCATTAATACATGGTCCTATTATAAACCCAAGATGATACACCCCTATTTTCTTATCTTGAATCTCACATTCAATTAAAAGTTCCTGAAGCCCTAAATTCGTTGTTTTATTTATTTTTTCGAGACCTTTCTTTACAAATATCCTATTTTCATCTACAAGATCAACAACATCACATACTGTTGCTATTGCAAGAAACTCTATGAAATCAAAAGCCTCTTCTTCACTAATTTTAAATTCTTCATATAAAACCTGAATTAATTTAAACGCAACACCTGCTCCACATAAAGATTTAAACTTATATTTACATTCTTCCTGTTTAGGATTTAATATTGCATCAGCTTCCGACCTTATAAATGTTCTTTCTCCAAGTTCATTTTCCACAAATGGTATATCGTGATGGTCTGTAACTATAACAGTCATACCTAATTCTTTAGCTGTTTTAATAGGATCAATAGCTGATATACCATTATCACAAGTAATTATTGTGTCAATTCCTTCATCTTTAGCCTTTTCTATTATTCCTACATTAACTCCATAACCATCTTTTATTCTATCTGGAATTTCATAATCCACATCTGCACCACATCTTTTAAGTGCACAATATAAAATATATACACTTATTACACCATCTACGTCATAATCACCAATGATTCTTATTTTATTTTTATTTTTTATCTTATTAATAATAATTTCTACAGCTTTATTCATATCCTTCATATCTCTAGGTTCATGAAGCATATTAAATTCTGGTTTTATATAGCTTTTTATCAAAAAATCATCTGTTATATCTCTATTTATTATAAGTTTGCTCATAAGTTCTGTGATTCCATACTTATGTGCCATATATTTATAATCCATTTTTTTATTCTTAATAAACCATCTTTCTGCCATTAACTTTCCCTTTCATAACAATACCTCCAAAGCATATTACTCTGGAGGTCACATTTTTTCACTTTATTTTTCTATGAACATTTTATATAACATTCCTGAAGCAATTCCATCAACTTCATGAGAATATCCTAAAACTTCTAATAATTTATATGAAAATACCATTGCAGTTGCAGGACCTCTGCTTGTTATGATATTTCCATCTACAACAACTGCATCTTCTAAATAATCACAGTTTGGAAGTTCATCTTCATATCCTGGATAAGAAGTTATCTTTCTTCCTTCAGTCAAACCAGCTTTTCCAAGGACTATTGGTGCTGCACAAATTGCGCCTATTAACTTTCCTTCTCTATTTTGTTTCTTAAGAATATTTATAACTCTTTCGTCATCCCTTAAATTAGTTGCTCCTGGTATTCCTCCTGGAAGAACAATTAAATCATATTCCATAGTTTCATCAAATATTTTATCAGCTTCTATAGAAACGCCATGACTTGAAGTAACCTTTTTATCTTTAATAGAAACAAGATCACACTCTACCTTTGCTCTTCTCATAATATCGGAAACTGTCAATGCCTCAACCTCTTCAAATCCTTCTGCTAATAGTACACAAACCTTTTTCATAACCAAACCTCCTTAATCTGAACAATGAGGATGTTCTTAAATTAGAACATCCTCATCCTATCTTTCTACTATTATACTAATTATACATCAATTAATATTTAACTTCTATACAAATTGTTTTATCTTTAAACAATAAATAATTTCCAAATATCACAACAAATATTAATAAATGAATTTTTAAATAATCATAAAAAATTTAATATAACGTTATTTCTTTTATTTCATCATCTAAAACAAGCATCATCACACTAGTTCCTCTACCTGCTCTATTCTGAAGCTTTATATCTCTTATTCGAACTTCCGTTTTTGTTTTATTTTTTGATGTTAAAATAAGTTCAGTATTATCTTCATTCAAAGAAATGCTATTCTGTCCATTGCTTATATAATTACTGTAATACTTACCATAAATAACTTCATCATCATCCTTAAGACTTATTCCTGTAACTCCAGATGCAATTTTTCCCATAGAATTAACATTTTCAACTGGGAATCTTATTGCCATTCCTTTTTTAGTCACCATTATTAAATATCCCAATGAAATTTTATCTATATCTACAGATATAAGTTCATCAAACTCATATTTGAATTTATGACAAGGTTGTTTAAAGAATTCACCTTCATACTCCTTGAGAAGGGTTTTCTTAACCATTCCTGTTTTGGTAAATGTATAAATACATCTATCTTCTTCATAAGAAGCAACTGAAGCTATTCTTATAATTTTTTCATTTCTACCAATCTTACCTATAAATTGATCTATAGACATGTCTTTTGTAAAAATATTTTTCATCATAAATACAGGTACTTTATAAATAAATCCTGTATTGGTGAATATAAGCAATTGTTCTGTTGACTTAGTTTTAACTTTTAAATAATCTGGTTTTATTTTACTATATGCTTTTAATTTACCCTTTTCACTAATCCCTAAATTAAGCTCAAAATATTCTAGTTCTTCACTATCGTTAACATCTACAACAATATCATCTTCAGGAAGGTTAAATAATTGAGTCGGAAGTATATTTCTTGTTGCATCTTCTACTTCTGGTATTTCTAATGTAAATTCAAGCTCATTTCTCGTTGTAAACTTTAAGAACTTACTTTCATCTTCAAGATCTATTAATGAAACATTTATAAGTTCATCCGTATCTCTAAGTTTTAAAGCTTGAAGTTTAGTGTATGAAGTTTGGAATTTATCTAAACCACTGATTTTAATTCCTCCGCCACTTGTTATAAATCTAAATCCTTTTCCAGGAGTAAAGTTATCTAACGAAATAATTCCTACTATCTTTTCATCATCAAGATTTAATGATTTAATTACGCTATCAAGTCTTTCTCCTTTTTCTTTCCATCTTAATTCAGGTATATTTATCCCCTTAGTCTGATACATATATCCTGCATTTGTGAAAATAAGAAGATTATCTTTAGTATTGGAGCTTATTAAGTATTTTAAATAATCTCCTTCTCTATATTCAATATCATCTGGATCAGAATTTGATCTATTATAATTTTTCAATGGAATTCTCTTTATGAAACCATCATTTGAAATTGTAATCATAACTTCTTCAACTACAATTAATTCTTCAACATCTATTTTACTCTTAGTATCATCAGAAATTATTGTTGTTCTTCTAGCATCAGCATATTTGTCACACACTTCTTTTAATTCAGTCTTTATTACTTTTAAAAGTTCTTTCTCACTTGCTAGTATTTTTTCAAGTTTTTTTATAAGTTTTTCAAGTTCTGAATATTCTTTTTGGAACACTTTTATTTCAAGACCTGTAAGTCTATATAACATAAGTTCTAATATAGCCTGCGCTTGTAATTCAGTAAATCCAAATTTATCTATTAAATTTTCACTAGCATTCTTTTTAGAATTAGAAGATCTTATTGTTGCGATAACTTCATCTAAAACGTCTATAGCTTTTATAAATCCTTCAACTATATGGAATCTCTTTGTTGCAGTATCTAATTCTTTTTTCGTTCTTCTTGTAACTATTTCTTTTTGATGTTCAACATAATGCTTAATTATTGTCTTTAATCCCATAGTTTCTGGTTTTCCATTAGATAGTGCTACCATATTGAAACTTATGTTACATTGTAAATCTGTTTTTTTGAACAGGTATTTTAATATTTTTTCCGCATTATCTTCATCAACTGATTTTTTAAATTCAATTACTGCTCTTATTCCATTTCTATCAGATTCATCTCTTATATCAGTAATTCCCTCAAGAACCTTTGCATGTCTTTTATCACCAGTCATTTCAGATATTGTCTGAAGTATCTTGGATTTGTTTCTTCTATATGGGAACTCAGTAATTACTATTCCAACTCTTCCATTTTCTAATTTTTCTATATTTGTTTTTGCTCTATACGGAACCTTTCCTTCTCCTGTTTCATAAGCAGATAATAATGATTTTTCACCAATTAATATACCACCCGTTGGTAGGTCTGGACCTTTTACATATTCCATAAGTTCTTTTGTTGTTATATCATTATTATCTATATAAGCTAATACTCCATCTGTTACTTCTCCTAAATTATGAGGAGGAATATTAGTAGCAAGTCCTACAGCTATTCCAAATGCACCATTTACAAGAAGATTGGGATATCTACTTGGTAAAACCTTTGGTTCCATTTCACTATCTGAATAGTTTGGAACCATATCAACAGTATCTTTATCTATATCTCTTAACATTTCCATTGCAATAGGAGCAAGTCTTGCTTCTGTATACCTCATAGCAGCTGCACTGTCACCATCTATAGACCCCCAGTTTCCATGACCTTCAATTAAAGGCAATCTTGTTGAGAAATCCTGTGCTAAAATTACCATAGCCTCATATACAGATGAATCTCCATGTGGGTGATACTTACCTAAAATATCCCCAACTATTCTTGCAGACTTATAATAAGGTCTGTCTGGAAAAGCCTTAAGCATATGTGCTCCATATAAAATTCTTCTATGTACAGGCTTAAGTCCATCTCTTACATCCGGAAGCGCTCTTTCCTTAGCAACTTCAATTGCATATGGTAAGTAATTTTCAGGCATTGCCTCTTCAAGAGGAATACCAATGATATTATTATCTTTCGGAATAGTATTTTCTTTTTTCTTCGCCATAATATCGCCCTTTCTGTTCAGTTAACTGTTATGGTTGAGATTTCACCATCCTAACTGTTAACTGATTAAAATTCTCCGTATTTATACATATAGTTTTTTCTTGGTTCTACTACATCTCCCATAAGAAGAGAAACCATTTTTTCAGCTTTTGCAGCATCTTCAATATTTACTCTTAAAAGAGTTCTACTTTCGGGATTTAAAGTTGTTTCCCAAAGCTGATCCGGATTCATTTCTCCAAGTCCTTTGTATCTTTGAATTAATGCACCTTTCCCTACTTCTTTCTTAACCTTGTCTAAATCATCATCACTATACGCATATTTAACTATACTCTTTCCTTTTGTTTCTCTATATACCTTATATAAAGGCGGCTGAGCTAAATATAAATGACCATTAGCTATAAGAGGTCTCATATATCTATATATATAAGTCATCCAAAGTGTTCTTATATGATATCCATCAACATCAGCATCACTCATTATTATTATCTTGTCATACTTTAAATCTTCTTCTTTATAATTATCTAAAGTTCCTGTTCCTACAGCTGTATTAAATATCTTTAATTCTTCTGATGCCAATACATTTTCAAGCTTTTGCTTTTCAGTATTCATTATCTTACCCTTTGAAGGCATTATTGTTTGAAATCTTCTATCTCTTGCCTGCTTTGCAGAACCTCCGGCAGAATCTCCTTCCACCACAATAAATTCATTTACAGTTTTGTCCTTCATAGTACATACAGCAACTTTACCTGCAAGTGGTGCTGTTCCTTTTCCTATTTTCTTTCTTTCTGCATCATTTATCTTTTTAATCTTATCTCTTCTTTTCGCTGCTTCAAGAGCATTGTTAATTACAAATGTAGCTAACTCTTTATTATCCTCAATCCATTCTGAAAATTTAGTATAAACCAAATCATTCATCATTGTATAAGCTTCACTATTTCCTAATTTAGTCTTTGTCTGCCCTTCAAATACTGGATTGGTTATTTTAATTCTGACAATTGCTGTCATACCTTCTCTTAAATCATCACCTTCGAACTCTTTGTCTTTTTCTTTAACAAGACCAAGTTTCTTTGCCCACTCTTTAAAAGCTCTAGTCATACCAGTCTTAAATCCTGTTTCATGAGTTCCAGCTTCTGTAGTAGGAATATTATTTACATAACTTGCAATATATTCTGTAGTTGAATCAGTAAATTGAATACATATTTCACCATACATTTGAATATTGCTTACTGTTCTTTCCCCATCAAAGATTATTGGAACTTCATGTAATGGAGTTTTACTTTCATTTAAGTATTTAATAAAATCTAAAAGACCATTTTCTGAATAATATTCCTTTGATGCTTCCTGACCTTTTCTTGTATCTACTAATTCAAGTCGTATTCCTTTATTTTGGAATGCCAACTCTTGAAGTCTGCTGTCTATTATATCAAATTTAAAATCTATTGTTGAAAATATCTCCTCATCCGGCCTAAAAGTTATCTTTGTTCCAGTTTTATCAGTTTTACCTATAACCTCAAGAGCAGTAACTGGCGTACCAGGCATGTTTCTTTTTAATTCTTTATCAAAAGCATATTCAAATCTCTGTCTATATATCTTTCCATTTTGATATACTTCAACTTCAACCCATTTTGAAAGTGCATTTACAACAGCTGCACCAACACCATGAAGTCCTCCTGATGTTTTATAATTTTTATTATCAAATTTCCCACCTGTATGAAGTTCAGTATAAACCATTTCTACCCCAGATTTTTTCTTAATTGGGTGAATTCCAGTAGGTATTCCTCTACCGTTATCAATTATTGTAACGCTCTTATCTTCATTTAATGTTATTGTAACTTTATTTCCATATCCATTTGCTATTTCATCTATGGAGTTATCGATTATTTCCCATATACAGTGATGTAAACCCTTGCTTCCTGTAGATCCAATATACATACCTGGTCTTACACGTACAGGCTCTAATTTTTCAAGAGATGTCAAATCTGTTACATCATAAGTATTGTTATTTCTTAATTCCATGTTTTTCCTCCATTCTGAACACCAGTTCTATTTGTATCGCAATAATATATTCCTAAACTCTTTATAATATATATCACAATCACAAATTTTCATATACATTCAAATCCTAGATAAGGATTCTATTTATTGTTTATTTACAGTTAACTGGATCTTATATACTTTTTTTATTCTACATCATACATTATTAATTGTACACTATTTCACAAAATTATACCCTTTAAAAAGAGTATAACTCATATAAGCTACTTTTATCCAATAGCTAGTAGTCAGTAACAAAGCCTTAAATATTCAAAACTAATCATATCACTAAAAAATTTGGAATATATGCTTTTTAATTATAAGATAACATCTAAACAATGTATCTTTTGTGTATTTTAAGTTTATAAATTAAACTAAGTTCAGTTAGAGTAAAAGCTCCACCTAAAAAGTTTCATTTTATTACTCTTAAAAATATACTGTGTTTCTTAAATATTGTCAAAATAATTTTCTAATTGCTACCACAAAAAAACATCGTAAAATGCTAATCATTCTACGATGTTATATTTGAAGTACTAGTTGAAAATATTCAAGTTATTTTTAAACATCACATATTTCAATTTTTCTAACGTGTTTAGTATGGCTCCATTCTTTCTTATTTTTATTCAATATACCTTGAACTGTAATTGGTATCCAAGTTAATGTATAAATTCCATATAATAAGAATCTAAAGAATAAAATAAGGTTTTTCTTACCTAAGAACACACCTGTCATTAATAAGAATAATAGATTATATCCTAATGTTATAGCTATAATAATTGGCCAACTATCAACATTAGTAGTCAAATACGGAACTACAAATACGTTACTCGCATATAGACACATCATTGCCATAAATCCTTTCGAAACCTTTTTGTCTATCGAAAGTATTAATGGTGTTATTAAAAATTGAACAACTGCAAATATCTTAAATCCAATATCACTAAATAAATAATTAACTATAAATATATTTAGTCCTTTTGTATTAGACTGCAATAATGTCAATACTGCTGAAATACCAAGCAACAATGTTACAAAAGGCTGTAGTACATATAGAGCACAGTCAAAAACATAAAATTTTCTTTCTACTATTGATTTTTTCAATAATTTAAAGAAATATCTTGAAGCTACATCGGAAAATCCTTGCATCCATCTTTTTCTTTGAGTCCATGACTGACCAAGTTTTAACGGTTTTTCATCATAAATTATTGCATCATGTGCCCAACCTACTTTTTCTCCATTTAGGACAAGTTTACATGTAAATTCAAGATCTTCTGTAAGACATGTAGCTCCCCATCCTAATTCTTTTAATGTTTCTGTTTCAACTACGAAACCTGTTCCACCTATTTGATTTGAAAATCCTACATTTTCTCTTGCCAATTGGAACATTCTATTCTGTGTCCAGAATGCTATAGAATAGCAAGCTGCAATCCATGAATCATTTGGATTCTTACTATCAATATACCCTTGTACCACTTTATATCCTTCCTGCATCTTTGAGTTCATTTCTCTCAAGAAGTCTTTATGCACAAGATTATCTGCATCAAATATAGCTACTGCATCATATTTATTCTCCATCTTGAATAATTTGTCAAACATCCACTCTAAAGCATAACCCTTACCCCTTTTGTCTTCAGAGAATCTTTCACAAACATTCACACCATATTCACGTGCTATTTTGGCTGTATTATCAGTACAGTTATCCGCAATAACAAATACATCATACAATTCTTTAGGATAGTCAATCTGCAACATACTTTCTATAAGGCTACCAATAACAACTTCTTCATCATGTGCCGCAATTAATAATGCAAACTTATTTTTAGGTTCATAAACTTTTTTATTCTTTTTTCTAACTAATCCAAAAGCACCCAAAATTAAGTAATAGCATGTTATCGCAAATACAAAAATCTGAAAAACTGCTGTTATGGTAAAAATATAATTTCCCATTACATTCACTCCTAATATTTAATGAGCACAGCTCATTAATTTATTTTTAAATATTTGTTTTCATATTATACCTATTTAATGATATTTCAATAGAAATAAAAAATCAAGCCTATATTATTACGATAAAATTAATATTTTTCCATTATTTTAAATTAACGTATAAATCCTTGTTATGAATATGTTTTCACCTTTAATATTTAAATTTTACTAATTAATAAATAAATATTAAAAAAATGAAACTAAAGTTACTAATGTATTAAAATATAATATTTATTTACATTTTTATTATATTTAAGTTATATTTAAACAAAATTAAACTTAAATATAATAAAAAAATCGCCAAGGCGACTATGTTATATCCCATATACTAAAAAGTTAGCTTTAATAAAACAAATTCTTTAGCCGTCGATTTTTTTCACCCATGCAAAAGGTTCCAAAACTTGCTTTTGGATTCTTTTGCGGGCTACAATCATTTTTTATTCTTTAGAACTCTTAATTTATTAATACACGTTTTTAATATTACAAAGTTATTCACAGATTTCACTGCAATATAATTTCCTAAAGAATAAAAAAAGTTTAATGCATAAATATATCATGCATTAAACTTTTTAAATGTATTATACGTACATTAATCTATATTTTACTTTATTAAACTATTCCTTGTGCCATCATAGCTTCTGCTACTTTCATAAATCCAGCTATATTAGCACCTGCTAATATATTTCCTTCTACGCCATATTCTTTTGCAGCATTTTTTGAGTTGTGGTAAATGTTTCTCATTATTCCATGAAGTTTTTCATCAACTTCTTCAAATGTCCATGATAATCTCATGCTATTTTGAGACATTTCAAGTGCTGAACATGCAACTCCTCCTGCATTTGCTGCTTTTGCTGGTCCGAAGAATACTTTGTTATCTTGGAATACTTTTATTGCTTCAAGAGTTGATGGCATATTTGCGCCTTCAGCTACAACTTTTACTCCATTAGCAACTAAAATCTTAGCACTTTCTTCATCAATTTCACCTTGAGTTGCACATGGAAGAGCAATATCACACTTAATAGTCCAAATACCTTTGCAACCATCATGATATTCTGCTGTTGGTACAGCATCAACATATTCCTTTATTCTTCCTCTTTTAACTTCTTTTATTTCTTTAACTATATCTAATTTTATTCCGTCTTTATCATATATATATCCATTAGAATCACATAAAGCTACTACTTTAGCACCTAATTCTTGAGCTTTTTGTGTAGCATATATAGCAACATTACCAGAACCTGAAATTACTACAGTCTTGTTTTTGAAGCTATCGTTATTATCATTAAGCATTTCTTCTGTGAAGTATACTAAACCATATCCAGTTGCTTCTGTTCTAGTCAAACTACCTCCAAAAGTTAAGCCCTTACCAGTTAAAACTGCTTGGTCACTTAATGATCTTAATTTTTTATAATATCCATAAAGGTATCCAATTTCTCTTCCACCTACACCGATATCACCAGCTGGAACATCCATATTTCCGCCTATATATTTATATAATTCTGACATAAAGCTTTGGCAGAATCTCATTATTTCATTGTCTGATTTTCCTTTTGGATCAAAGTCAGAACCACCTTTACCGCCTCCAATTGGAAGTCCTGTTAAAGAATTCTTAAAGATTTGTTCAAAACCTAAAAATTTAACTATACTTAAGTCAACTGATGGATGGAATCTTAAACCACCTTTGTATGGCCCTATAGCACTGTTAAATTGAATTCTAAATCCTCTATTAACATGAACTTTTCCACTGTCATCTACCCAAGGTACTCTAAACATTAATTGTCTTTCTGGTTCAACAATTCTTTCTAATAATCCAGCATCTATAAATTCAGGATGCTTATCAAAAACTGGTGTTAAAGAATTTAATACTTCTGTTACCGCATCTAAAAATTCTTTTTGACCTGGATTAACTTTTTCTACCTTTTCTAAAACACTTGAAATATATTCATTGCCCTTCATTTTTACATCTCCTTATTTCTTATATACTTATTACCATATATTATAATACCGTAAAATAATAATAATTTCCATATTATTTTTTCATTTTATCAGTCTTTTTGTAAAATCTTTTTCATTTATCTTTTATTTGCACATTTTATAATTAGTTTCATAATAAAATGTACTTTTTCATTGAATATTAAATAACCTCTTTTGTTACTTTTTCTAAAAATCTATTCTTTTTTCCTTTTGCAAAACCATAAATAGGAAATAATGAAATAATTCCTCCTACTGTTCCACAGATTATATCTGTCATCGTATCGACTAGACTATTATTCTGAGATTGAAATCCCCAAAGTCTGTCCCCAGTAAATTCCCATATTTCCCAGCATCCAGCTAAAGCTACAGAGAATATAAATACAAAAATAATCATAAATTTAGGATTTAACTTTTTCATATACTCTTTTGTAAAATGAGCATATATTATTAAACCAATTATTCCTATTATTATTCCTGATAATAGATGAAGTATTTTATCATAATGATTTATTAACGTATAAAAATTGCAAACATTGCCTAGATACATAGCAAAAAAAATAAAAGTTAATGTAGCAGTATAAGATGCCTTAGATTTTTTTAGAAATGATATTGTAAATACAACTTTCATAATTATTACAGCCACTGCAGTAAGAATTATTCTAAATAACTTATTACCATCTTGAAAAAAAATATTAAATGCTAATGTTATTCCAAGTAAAACCAAAAAAGCACCTGTAATATAATTATCATAAGTTAGTTTTCTCATAGTGCTCTTTTTTTCCAAACTTTCTCTCATTCTAGATCCTTCTTTCAATGATTATTTAAAGTATCGTTTTTATAACTTAAATTGATTTTATGATATATTTAAACATTTAGTGAATTTATACAATAAACTTCCTAATATTATTCCTCCTAAAAAACCACCAATATGTGCTGCATTATCAATATTAATGATTATAAGACCTATAACAAGATTTATCCCTATTGTCTTTATTAAGCCGACAGTATACTCTCTATCTATATTTTTTCTTTCTATTAATGCAAAGGCAAGGAGTGCTCCCATAAGCCCAAATATACCTCCAGATGCTCCTACAGATATACTATTTGGATTAATTATAAGGCTTAATGTACTTGATGTAATACATGATATTAAATATATAAAAATATATTTTACTTTTCCATAAATTCGTTCTATTTGTGGTCCTATTATATAAAGCATATACATATTACAGGCTATATGTAGAAAACTCCCATGTAAAAATGCACAGGATATAAGACGCCATATTTCCCCATCATAAATTAAAGGACTATATTTAGCTCCAAGAAAAATCAAAACAAGATTACTCACCCTATTTTTCATGGAATCTGGTATTGAATTAACACTTATTCCCCAGGAAATAGCGTTATCATTCAGATTTGAATAAATCATATAACTTGTTATGAGAAACATTATTACATTGAGTGCAATAATAATCAAAGTTGATGTTTTATACTTTAAATATCTTTCCCTAATCTCTCTAGGCGACATTTTTATTCTTTTTCCTATGTTTTGTATAATACCTGCTAAAGGCCTACATGCTGCATCAAAATGCATTATATTATAATTTCCCTTATGTACTATAATTTTATTCACATTATAAAGATTACTATTTATATAGCTTTCATCCGTTAATACAACTGTATTTAACGAAAAAGGTTTATTTAATGTTTTTAAATATTCTGATGCCTCCACTATGTTTATATTTTCATTTCTATCATCTGTTATTAAAACACAATACAATCCACCTTCAGTATCCCTAACAGCTACATATGTTTCCTTTGAAAAAAATTTACTATAATATTGTTTCATATAAAATCTTTCATTGTTTATTAGATGTTTATATAAACTATCTGAAAAATTATTCACACTTTCACCCACTTTTATAATAACCTATCATTTACAGCACTATCTTTCACTTATAAAAAATAACTATTTATTATTCTTAATAAAAAAGTACAATATAATAATATAAATATATTTTCTATTTATACATTATATTGTACCATGCAGTATGCATTAAAATTATTAAATTTTACTTAATATCTATCATATCTAATAATTCATTAAATCTATTTATAGTAGCTTCAATAGGCTTTGAAGTAGTCATATCTACTCCAGCAGTTTTAAGTATATTTATAGGATAATCACTTCCTCCTGCCTTTAAGAAACCTTTATATTTTTCAACTGCATTTTCTTTTCCTTCTAATATTGACTTTGCAAAAGCTGACGCTGCTGCATATCCAGTAGCATATTGATAAACATAAAAATCTGAATAAAAATGTGGTATTCTTGACCATTCCACATCAATTTCCTTATCAACTACCATATCTTCACCAAAATATTTTACATTTAAATCATGCCATGCTTTACTATAATCTTCTGATGTTAAAGGAATACCCTTTTCTAAAGTTTCATGTGTATATAATTCAAATTCAGCAAACATTAGCTGTCTGAATACAGTTGTTCTTATCTGCTCTAATTCTTGATTTATTAGGAATAATTTTTTCTTTTCATCAGTTTCCTTATTTATCAAATAATGAATTAATAAAGATTCATTTGTTGTTGATGCAACTTCTGCACAAAATAATGTATAACCTGCATAATAATAAGGCTGTTCTTTTCTAGAGTAATATGAATGAATTGAATGACCCATTTCATGAGCTAAAGTTGATACATCCTCCATTTCGTTGTTGTAATTCAACAATACATATGGCATTGTATCATATCCACCCCATGAATATGCACCACCTCTTTTACCTTTATTCTCATATATATCAATCCAGCCATCTTTAATTCCACTCTTAAATATATTTAAATATTCTTCTCCTAATGGCTTCAATGCATCTAAAACTATATTAACGCCATCATTAAATTCCACCTTTTCCTTAGGTGTTTCAATAACAGGAACATAAAGATCATACATATGAATTTCTTCTAATCCTAATAATTTTTTCTTTATAGAAACATATCTATGAAGTGACTCTATATTGTCATTCATGACCTTTACAGCATTCTTATAAACCTCCAAAGGTATATTGTTAGGTTTTAAAGATGCATCCAGCGCACTTTCATATTTTCTTACTCTACTCATAAAATTAAAGTTTTTTATTGAGCAAGTTAAAGATGTAGCCAAGGTATTTTTGAATTTATCATATTCACCAAATAATTTTTCAAAAGCTGCTCTTCTTACATTTCTATCTTTGCTTCTTATGAATGAAGAATAATTTCCTTCTGTAAGTTCTACTTCATTTCCTTCTTCATTTTTTATCTTTCCAAATGTCATATCTGCATTAGTTAGAATATTGTGTATTGCTGATGGTGCATCAAGACAATCTGATGCTGCTGCAAGAAGTTCTTCCATTTCTTTGGTTAATACATGTGGTTTCTCTTTTAATATGTCATCAAACAGGAATTTAAATGGTTTTAAATCATCAATTCTTGCAATCTCTTTTTCAATGAATCCATCTTCAAGACTTAATATTTCAGGCACAAAATAAGCTGTATAACTAGAAAATTCAGCCATGTAAATATCAATCTTACTCATCAAACTTTGAAATGTTGAGTTTGATGTATCTTCATCACATTTTAAATGAGCATAAATATATAGTGTTTCTGCTTTTCTAGATATTTTTTCATTTAATTTTAAATATTCTAAAATAGTTTCTCCATTATTTAATTTACCATTAAATTCTTTGAGCTTTACAGCTTCTTTTTTTAAGTCTTCGAAATCTTTTTCCCAATCAGCTATATTTTTATATACCTTATCAATTTTCCATTTATACTTGTCATCGATTTCTTCTCTTTTTTTTAATTCACTCATTTATTACACCCCTTTTTTTCAATTTACAGCTATCACCTTACAATTATCATTTCAGATTAACATTTCTGTGAAATATCTTTAGTTTTGTTTATATTACTATAAATCTCCTTGGGATATTTCCTACTTAATTTTAACTGTTGATTGTAACTGTTAACTACTCTAAGTATTCTGATTCCTTGCCTTTGATTGCCTCAAAGACAGCATTCATTTCTTGTAAAATTAATGAAATACATTCATTAATTTTTTCTTTCATAGGTTCATAATCCTCTATATATTTAAAGCTTATTATATATGTTGGATTATATTCATCTAAATCTTCTGTAATTTCGTATCCCTTTTCTTCAAAAGGTTCTACATTAAATAAATCATATATTGCTGAGTATTCCCATTCTTCTACATTTTTATTTGTATCAAAATATAAATTTACTGTATCGTCTAAAACAAAAAGTTTTTTCACATATAAAGCGCCTTCATTCACTTCAAAACTTCCTAATTCTTTCTTTATGAATCCTGTTTCTTTATCCTTTTCCATTAACACTAAACTTGAAAAATCCATAATATTTACACCATCCTATTTATTTTTATTTTTTCTATAACTCTTTTTGAACTAATTCTAACATAAATATACTATTTTTGGCTTATAATTCTGAGTATATCTTAGATTATATCAAAAAAATATCTTTCATATCCATTGTAGGTAAAATTTATCGTAAATCAATAAATTTGTTCGTACGATTTTAATTTTATTTTATTTAAAATTATGTTAATATGCCTTTAAGGCCCAATTTATTCATTTTATATTTTTACAAATACAAAATTAATTAATCATACGCTTCTATTATTTAACAAAATATTAGAAACAAAATAATTCTGGAGGTTTTCATGAATACTAATTTAGCATTAAAACAAAAGCCTATGACATATGAGTATCAAAAGCCAAAAAAAATAAAAAAAACAAAGGGCAAACCTCGCAAGAATAGATCTATATATTCTATTATTACCATTGGTATCATAGTTATGAGTTCATACTTTATCACACATAATTTTTATGTATTATTAAATTCAAAAGACTTATATTTCGCCGTTGAATATAACTTTACTAATAATGATAACGATGCAGATTCTCTTTTAAGAGTTAAGCATATGAGTCTTATTAATTATGATGGTAACACTGCTACAGTTGAGGTTTCAGGCTTATCAAAAACAAAACCTCATCATACAATTTCACTTGAAGGTACTTTTACAAAAGATGATAATAAAAGCTGGCACGTAAATGAAATATCACAAAAATAATAGAAGACACTAGAAACAATAAATCTTTCTTGTTATAGTTACAGTTTTGTTATTAGGACTATAACTATAAAAAGCTTGATCAAAAGTCTAGTGTCTTAAACTCTAATTATTTTAAATTAAATTTACTAAAAATTAAATGTAATTTTATTTTTAAATTACTATTTTTCTTATTATCTGTTTTCTAAAAATGCTGTCATTTTATTAACTGTAGACATATCTTCTCTCTCTAAATCTGTTGGTTGAAGCTTTATTCCTAAATTTTCTTCAATTTTTAATAATACTTCTATAATTGCAAGAGAATCTAATAATCCCGCATCAAATAAATTTAAATCTAAGTCCTCTGCAATTTCGTCATTTCCTGTAACTTCAATAAATATTTCTAATACTTTTTCCTTCATCCTAATCTTCTCCTTTATTTATTTAATTGACAATCAAAAGCTTAAGTTAATTTTATCACCTACACATTCCTCTTAACTTAACAAATTCCTTCAACTATCACTTTTAAACTTTTAACTAAATAAGTATCCAGAAAATATTAGCATTCCAAAACATACAATGTGGAATGTTACTATAATCTGTAAACCTTGAAACCATTTGTCTTTTTTATGCTTTTTATAATATTTAGATTTCCTCTGATATATATCTGTAAGAACTAATGCACACCCTTGATATAATCCATACAAAATATAATATGGCGTTAAGCCATGCCATAGTCCCATTACAAGCATTGTCATTATCTGAGCTACATGAGATGCTATAAATCTGTTTTTAAATCTTTTCTTTCTCATTGAATTAAGTACAAATCTTGAAAAAATATAGTCTCCAAACCATCTTGATAATGATATATGCCATCTTGTCCAGAACTCTTTCATATCTTTACTTAGAAATGGCTTATTAAAGTTTTCTGGAGTCTTTATTCCAAAAATATAACTTGCACCTATTGCAAAAAGACTATATCCTGCAAAATCAAAAAATAAATACATAGTATAGGCATACATATAGTTTACACTATTAATTAAATTTATATCTTTTGGAATCTTTAAAATCCAATAGGTATGAATTATATAAGATATTACAAACTTATACAAAACCCCTATAATTATCTTTTTAATACCTTCAAATAAATAATCATTAAGATATTCTGAAGTCGGAATAGATTGTGATAAATTTTCTTCAAATCTCTTCCACCTATCTATTGGTCCTGAACTTAATGTAGGGAAAAATAATATAAAATACATATATGATAAAAAATTCATTTCTTTAATTCTTTCATCATAAATCTCTATAATAATCTGTATAGCTTTAAAATTAATATACGATAATCCTATAAAACCTAGTATATTGGCATATCTTGTTAGTCCAGCAATTTTTACTATTATTAATGGAAGTATAGAAAAAAATAAAAATAGAAAGTATAGATATTTATTATCAGTTCTTTTTCTTATAAACAAATACGTATATATAACTGCTGTTTCACCAATAAGAAATAAAGCAAATAATTTTACACCTATAGTTCCACCTATTACAATATAGTCTAAAACTATAGATACCAACAAACCATAATATTTAGTCTTTAATCCTAAAGACTTTAATATTATTACTGGAACAGAAATAACAAATAATATATAAAGATAAAAATAATCACCATATTGAGTTAAATTCATTTTATTTCCTCTAACAATTTCTTTCTATCAATTTTTCCATTCACATTAGTTGGAAACTGCTTTATTATCTTTATATTTCTAGGAATCATATATGATGGTATAAGCTTTCCAAGTTCTTTTTTTATAGAAATTCCATTTTTTAAACTACTTAATCCATTTTCCTCTTTTAGTTCAACAAATGCAGTTAAATATGCTATTTTATCATCTTTGTTTACAGGTACAACAGCTGCATTTTTAACATTGCTAACTTTTATAAGATTATTTTCAATATCTTCTATTAACGGCTTATAAATCAAATCAGAACGCGCTGAAGTAAACAATTCACCTTTTGCAGCTATATGAATAATCCGTACGATTTTTCCCTGTTTCATTAAAGCAGTATCAAGAGATTTTGCTATCGCTTGATAATTAATGCATAGAGCTATGATTACAATTGCGGGTAAAAGGAGTACAATCTTAATTTTTCTCCTAAGTTTTTTCCACCGCTTTTTCAAGCCAGGAAAAGCTAAAATAAAGGCTAGTAACAATATATAAATCAAAGGTGCTCTGCTTCCTGACAATAGTTGAAAGCCGATGAGAAAACTTGCAATCAAATAGGACGGCTTTTTCTTATATATAATCGCTTTATATAGAGATATGGCGATATTTGTATACACATAATAAGCAAACCATATGTTATATAAATCATGCTCATAAATCCTTATAATACCATTTATTATAATCAAAACAAAGAGTGGCATTTCAAGTCTGATAAAAAAGTCTTTAGATTTCTTGATCAACCTACTTTCGCCCAACATAATCCATGTAGGTATAAACAAATTAAGGAGTAGGCTACGAATATTCGACATAAAAAATGAAAAGTTCTTAAATATAGCAATATTAAACAGAAATATGATCACACAAAGACCTATGAATACAAGTTGCCTTTTATTGATTTTATAAAAGCTTTTAACCAAAAGTACAATTAGTACATCCAATTCTATGAAAAACAGAACTGTATCCGTGATTTTATACACAATCAAAGGAATAGTTGATATCGTATCGAGAAATATTGGAAATAAAATCAAAACTACCCATAAATGTGTGATATCCATATCCATATGAAATTGATATATTTTCTTTAAAATAAGCTTTAATTTCCGCATATTTTTTACTCCTTTTTACAACTTTAATGGTTCAAAAATTTCTACCACTATACAGTTTTATTCTTGATACTGAAAAATAAATCTTCATATGTGTCCGTAATTTTATCCCAATCATACCGCTTTGATAGAGTAGCACATCTTTGTGACATGGCATTATAATCAGCCATTATTTTATTTATACACTCTGCCATTTGTTCAATACTATAACAATTTACTC